>ERZ780076.203-NODE-203-length-34664-cov-5.715363_pt1 | contig 34664 bp, 28 predicted proteins | sample MGYA00511022_ERZ780076 | MGnify/ENA primary metagenome ERZ780076 (study PRJEB29588, sample SAMEA2148733) | human gut metagenome | biome: human gut; feature: human-associated habitat; material: faeces | place: Denmark | collected 2008/2010 ... | reverse complement strand
TATGCCGATTCTATGTTTAATTTTAATTTATCGGTAAAAATTTACCGAAGTATTGATATAATATAACCTATAATCAAGTAGGAAGAAAACTGCTTTGTTTTTCTCCTACTTGATTTATAGAATTTATTACTAATTTTTACCTGAACTCATCTGAGCCATTCCATTCAGCCTTTAGCTGACTGTCCGTCACGATAAGTATTCATACCGTTATTTCTTCTTGCTCAGTTCTGCTCGTATACGACTGAGCGACTGAGGTGTGATAAACAAATAAGAAGCGATGTGCTTCAGCGGTACGTGCTGTAATAATTCCGGATTTTGCTCCAGGAGTGCCAAGTACCGCTGTTTGGCTTGTGCAGCACCTCCGTTTATCATCCAGTTTTCCATGTCCAGAAACTGGCGCTCAAAGATGATTCTTCCGATGTTGGCGAACAAGACGGAAGAAGAGAAAAAAGTCTCCAGCTTGCTTTTAGAAATACGATAAACATGGCTATCGCTCATAGCTTCGATGGAAACTAGAGAAGGAAGTCCGGCCACATATCCCCAGGAGGAAAAGATACTGTCACCTTGAAAGGCAAACCAGAGCGAAACATCCACTCCGTCGCGCAGGTAATGTCCTCTCCAGATACCGTCGGCTACTAGATAGAAGGAAGAGTTACGCTCTCCCTCCCGTACGATATGTTCTCCTTTCCGGTAGGTTAGCAGTTCCATCTGTTCCAGCAGCTTTTCGGCTTCCGGCTGTGCCAGTCCGTATTTTTCACGAAGTATCTCAATAAAAGCTTTCATACCTTTTTGCGTTTATGCAGGCACAAAGGTAATAAATCTTTAGCTTCGTTTCCTGCGACAATAGATGGTAATGACAAAAAGAAAGGTCAGCAGTTCGGAAACGGGGACAGCCAGCCAGATTCCCGGTACTCCCCACAGGATGGGCATCAGCCAGAAACAGAACAGGATGAGGATAAAACCACGCAGCAGGGTAATAGCCATGGCCGGACGGTCGCGTTCTACACTCTGGAAATAGCCGATGGACACAATGTTGATGCCGAAGCACACGAAGCCGGAAGCAAACAGGGGAAGTCCTTTAACGGCCAGGTCGTGTGCCGGATAGGAACTGTCGATAAACCACGAGGTGATTTGAGCGGAGAACAGGGCTGTAACGGCAAATACCACTACACCGCAGGAGATGGCGGTCAGCAGGGCCAGGCGAAAGGCAGCACGTACGCGCTCCGGATTTCCGGCACCGAAGTTGTAGCTGAGAATGGGCTGTGCCGACTGGGCAATGGCATTGTATACCATAAAAATGATGGGGAAGAAGTAGCAGGCGATGCTGTAGGCAGCCACTCCGTCTTCACCCAGGTAGTGAATGAATACGTAGTTGCCGGTAAACATCATGGTGGCAATGGCTGCTTCACAGAGGAAACTGGACAATCCCAGTTTGCACATATAGCCCGTGTTGCGGAGGGTGAGACGCAGACTCTTGGATGATAATTTCACTTTGCACAAGTGCAGTACCCGGTGCGGCTGCATCAGGTAAATCAGAATCATCAGGGCACCTACGATGTATCCCAGGCTGGTAGCTAAGGCCGCACCGAACATTCCCCATTTAAGAACGAAAATAAATAGATAGTCCAGTCCGATATTCAGCAGGGCCGGTATGATGTTGCACACCATGGCATAATTGGGCGAGCCGTCCAGTCGCACGAAGAACATGCCGGAACTCAGCAGGGCACTGAAGACCAGGAAGGGGACAAACCAGTGCATGTATTCCACGGCGAGAGGCAGCAGACGGGGAGAGCTTCCCAGCAGCAAGGCAATTTTTTCCACGTTGCAGAGGATGACTGCGGCGTAGGCGATGAGTAATAAGGAGGAAACCACCACTGCCTGCGTAATATTGATGCGGGCGACCTTTACCTTTCCTTGCGACAGGTGAATGGAGGCTACAACCGATGCACCGATACCGAACATCAGCGCCACTCCCGTATTGATGAGAAAAAGCGGAGCCGTAATGTTGACGGCAGCCAGGGCGTCACTGCCGATACCTTTTCCCACAAAAATGCCGTCGGTAATGATGAAGATGGCCGAGAAAATCATTCCCAGCACCGTAGGGATAAGTAATTTCCGGAATAATTTCGGAATGTCCATACTTCCGAAGTCAATACTGTCTTTCATGTCTTTTCTCTGTTTTTTGCATTTGGCTGCGAAGGTAAGCCAATTCTTACACTAAAAAATTCACAAATGGTAATAAGTCATTTTTTAGCTTCTTCCTGCAAATGCACCGAAAAAAGGTTTGGGTGGCTGGTTTCTACGGTTCAGTCACTTCAGGCGCGGCTTGGGAATAATTCCCGTGAAAGGGGACGATGGGGCCTGCTATCTTTGTGACGTAGAATGATAATATTGTAGAAGAATGAAAACAGAGATTTTATTTCTTGCAGGGATGTGCTTGTGCGCATGCAGCCGTACGTCACAGGAACAGACTTCTTTTCCCAGCGTGAAGGTGGTTCATGCTGAAGTTATGGAGGCTCCCTCTTCACGGTGCTATACGTTTATTTCGCAGCCTTACCGCTTGTCTGAATTATCTTTTCGGGTGGGAGGACCTGTACATGCATTTGATGTGCAGCAGAGACAGTTTTTCCGGAAGGGACAACTGATTGCGGCCATTGATGAACGTGATTTTGTCATCAAGAAGCAGCGCACGGAGGCATTGTATCGCCAGGCAGAGGTCGATTATGCTCGTATATCCAGCTTGTATGCCAAAGATAACATTTCCGGCATGAATTATGAGCAGGCAAAGGCAAACTACGAACGCACCAAAGCGGATTATGAAGCGGCAGTCAACGCGTGGGAAGACAGCCGTTTGTATGCGCCTTTCGATGGTTATGTGCAGCAGGCACATATCGAGCGCTACCAGGATGTGAAACCGTCGGTTCCGGTGGTGACGTTTATCGACCTTTCACGCATTAAGGTAGAAGCCTACGTGCCCGAGGATATGGCTTTGCAGATACGGCAGAAAGATTCTGTGGCGTGTGTGGTCCGCTTCAATGCTCTTCCTGACAGGGAATTTGTGCCTTCTGAATATTTCCTGACGCAGACTGCTACGGAGAACAACATTTCTTATTTGCTGACTGCCATCTTGGATAACAAGGACGGACGTTTGTTGGGAGGTATGTCGGGTACACTTGCTGTGTCGTATGCAGCCGATGGAGAGAAGAATCACCTGACACTTCCTCAGAAAGTAGTTTGCCATAATCCGGAACACGGGGCATTTGTATGGTGCGTAGACGAGCAGAGCCGGGTGAAACGAGTTGCGGTGACGCTGGGCAAGCTGAAAAAGGAGGACCGGGTAGAGATTCTGTCGGGCATTTCACCGGACGACCGGGTGATAACTACACGTTTGCCGTTTTTGTCGGAACAGGAGCAAGTGACCATCGAAGAATAAGGGAGGAAGACGGATGAAAGGATTAGCGAAATTCTTTTTGCAGAACAGGGCCTTGAGCTGGTTATTGCTGGTTCTGATATTGGGAGGAGGTATTTTCTCTTACTACAATATGGGGAAACTGGAGGATGCGCCGTTTACGATTAAGCAGGCAGTGGTTACTACCTCTTATCCGGGGGCTTCTCCTATGGAGGTGCAACAACAGGTGACGGATGTGCTGGAGGAAGCCATTCAGTCACTGGGTGAACTGTATTATCTGAAAACGGATAACCGGGCCGGTCTGTCTAAAATCACGGTATATGTAAAGAAGGAAATCCGTGCCGACGAGATGCAGCAGCTTTGGGATAAGTTGCGGCGGAAAGTGGGAGATGTGCAGTCCAAGTTGCCTGCTGGAGCCGGACCGTCGGTGGTGAACGATGATTTTGGCGATGTGCTGGGCGTATTCTACGGACTGAGCAGCGAAACGCATACCTATCGTGAGCTGGAGGATCAGGCCAAGCGAATCAAGAACGAGTTGCTGAACGTGAAGGATGTGGCCAAAGTGGAATTGTTCGGCGTGCAGAGTCGCACGATTGATATAACGGTTAATCCGGCATTGCTTTCCAGTACCGGTGTAACCATGGCCGATATTGCCTCTTCCTTTGAGCGTCAGAATAAGGTGGTGGATGCCGGAGGACTGGAAACGTCTTCTCATCGTTTGCGGGTGGAAGCTTCCGGCAGTTTCTCCAGTCTGGAAGAACTGGAAAATCTGACAGTCGTTTCCCGGCAGGGAGAATATTTCCGGCTGGGAGAGATTGCGGAGATTAGCGAGAGCTATGTGCGTCCGGCCAGAAACCTGATGAAGGTCGGGAATGTACCTGCGGTGGGTATAGCCATTTCTACGGTGTCCGATGGAAATGTGGTAGAGATGGCGGAGCTGGTGGCAAACCGTGTGTCAGACTTGCGTGAGGAAATGCCGGACGGATATACTCTGGATATTATCTATGACCAGGGACACGAATCGGCTGTGGCCAACGAGGGATTTGTGTGGAATCTCATTCTTTCGGTCCTGACCGTGGTGGCCGTACTGCTGTTCTTTATCGGCTTCAAGAATGGAATCCTGATTGGCAGCGGACTGATATTCTCCATTTTCGGTACGTTGATTTACATGCAGTTTTCCGGCATAGCCTTGCAGTGTATGTCGCTGGCAGCCATTATTATTGCCATGGGTATGCTGGTGGACAATGCTATTGTGGTGTACGATGCCGCACTGGTGAACATGCAGCGGGGCATGCGGAAAAGAAAAGCCATACTGGATGCCGTGTCGGGCACTTCCATGCCGCTGTTGGGAGCGACTCTGATTGCGGTACTGACCTTTCTTCCGGTCTACCTGTCACCTCATATCACTGGTGAAATCCTGTCTTCACTGTTCATCGTCATTGCGGTATCCCTTTTGTTGAGCTGGGTACTGGCCATTACGCAGAATGTATTCTTTGTGCAGGAGTTTGTGCGTCGTCCGCGTCCGGATGAGTTGAAGGGCGAGCTGTTCAGTGGTCGTGCATACGACCTGTTCCGGCAGGCATTGAGATGGACCATACAGAGACGCTATGTGGTTTTAGGAGCGATGGTGCTGTTGCTGGTCATTGCCGGATGGGGATTCCGCTTTATTCCGCAGCAGTTTATGCCCTTGCTCAACAAGCAATATTTTTCGGTCGACGTTTGGTTACCCGAGGGTACACGTATAGAAGAAAGTGACCGTCAGATGACGGAGATGACAGCCTATCTGAATTCGTTGGAAGGAGTGAAAAAGGTGTCGTCGTTTGTCGGACAGACACCGCCCCGTTATTACCTGGCCAATGCGGCTTATGGTCCGCAGCCTAATTATGCGCAATGCCTGGTAGAAGCTGAAACACCGGAGAAGTCACGTGAGCTTCAGGCTATGCTGTACGACCGTCTGCCGGCCATGTTTCCGGACGCGCTGGTCCGTGTGAACAGTTTCGAGATAAACTCCATTCCGCAGGCCTTGATTGGGGCACGCTTCTGCGGAGACGATCCGGAGGTGCTCGATTCTTTGACCAACCTGGCGCTGGAAATCATGCGGAAGAATCCCAAGGTGCTGAATGCCCGCAATGAGTGGGGAAATATGGCACTGATGATTAAGGCCGATTATGATCCGGTGAAAGCCGGAAGGCTGAATGTGGGACGGCATGATATGATGAATGCCGTGAAAGCTGTCAATGACGGTACTGCCGTAGGGGTATATCGTGACCGCGACAAGAAAGTGCCGGTGTTACTGCATACGGATGTCAAAGGTTCCTGGGACATGGAAAGCGTGGAGGACTTGCCGATATGGAACGGGCGTAATTCTGCTCCGCTGGGGCAGGTGGCCAACGGCATCGGACTGGCATGGGAATATCCCCTTGTGCGCACGTACGACCGGAAGCTTTCCATGGCTGCACTGACTAAGTATTTCCCGCTGGCACTTATCATGCTGCTGGTCATTCTGGTCATGCTGTTTGGCAACTTTCGTCAGCCCTTGATTATTTTCCTCATTCTACCCTTGTCTTTGATAGGGATGGTCTTTGGTCTGTGGGTCACCGGATTTCAGTTTGGCTTTTTCTGTATCGCAGGCTGGCTGGGATTGCTGGGAATGATTATCAAGAATGTGATTGTGCTGCTCGACGAGGTAAATATCCAGCAGAAGGCTGGTGTGGAGCCTTATACGGCTGTGATAGAGCCCACGGTTTCCAGAGCCCGTCCGGTATTGATGGCGGCCCTGACCACGGTGTTCGGAAGCATCCCGTTGTTGTTTGATATTGTGTTTGGCGGGATGGCGGCTACCATTGTGTTCGGACTTTCCTTTGCCACCCTTCTGACACTGTTTGTCACTCCGGCCTTGTACACGGTTTTCTATAAAATATCCAAACGGGGTGAATAAAAAGAAGAAATGTGTGGCCCGATAAAAAATGTTTCTCTAATTTTATAACTATATTGAGATGAATAGAAGAATGATGATGTGCTGCATGCTGGGACTGGCGCTGGGAGTCCATGCCCAGGAGAGTATATTCTTGCAGGAGTATCGTGAAAAGGTGAAGGCCTATAATCAGGATATAAAGTCGGCAGGATATGCCGTTTCCATCCGTCAGGAGGCTGAAAAATCGGCTAAGGCTGATTTCCTTCCTTCGCTGAGCGGAAATGCCAATGCCAGTTACACAGGCAACCCGCTGGAACTCTACAGGGAACTACCGTCCATAGAAACTCCGCTGTATTTTCAGGGGCGTGACACCAAGTACGGGGCTTCCTTGACCTTGTTGCAGCCTGTCTATTCGGGAGGGGCACTGAAAGCCGGACTGGAGAAATCCCGAAAGGAAAAGGAGAGTGCCTTGTACGAAGAAAAGCGGGTGACGAACGACGTGTTGTTTCAGGCAGACCAGTATTACTGGAATAAGGTGGCCTGTGAGGAAATGGTGGAGGTGGCTGCCGGCTTCAAGGAATCGGTGGCAGCTCTGGTGGAAGTGGTCAGGCATCGTGTGGAGGAAGAGTATACCGAACGCAACGACTTGCTGATGGCGGAAGTCAAACTGAATGATGCCGAGTTCCGGCTGGAGCAGGCCCGCAATGAAGCGGAGGTGGCCCGGCTTTCGATGAACTCTTTCTCGGGAGAGGCTTCTGACAAGGTGATACTGACCGATTCGCTCGTGGTTCCGCTGACTGAAGTCCAGGTGTATGAACAAACGTTGGAAACGGCCATGGCGCATCGTCCGGAATTACGTATTGCGGCCAATCAGGTAGCTATCCAGCAGTCGGCTGCCCGGATTGCCAACTCACGGTATCTTCCCAAATTGTCTGTCGGGGTAGACGGAAGTTATTCTTCGCCCGGATATGACTTTAACTCAGATTTGGACCCTAATTACAGGGTGTATGCCAAACTGAGTGTACCGATTTTTGAATGGGGGAAACGGAAGAATACACGGCGCATCGGCAAGCTCGATGTGAACAGGGCGCTGGAGAACCAGAGTAAGGTGGCCGACGGCGTTCGCTTGGAGGTGGAGACTGCCTACTATACTTATACGCAGGCCGTACGTCAGGTGTGCCTGACGGAAAGCTCGCTGGCCAAGGCGGCAACGAGTGAGAAGCTGGCCATGGACAAGTACAAGGAGGGTACCATTTCTATTGTCGAGGTGCTCAATGCGCAGATGTATCATCAGGAGGCGGAGTTGAACCATATTCGTTCAAAACTCCGTGCGCAACTGGCAAAGAGCAGTCTGGAACGGGCTGCCGGCCGTTTGGGCGAGTACTGATGTGAAGGGATTGTAATAATAAAGTAAACATAAAGCATGAAACAAGGAATGAATTCCGTAAACCGGTATTTGTGGGACGTACTGCTGTATGCCTGCATGGGATGTTTTTCGTACTTCTTTTTGGTGCACTATGCCGATATTCCCGTGCGGTTACAGGACAGGCTGATGACTTTTCATACGTTTCTGGCTGTCATTGTGTCGTTTTGCGGAGTGGGACTGAGCATGCGCTACATTAATGAGCGGTTGCTGACGTATTACCCTTATTTCCTGCGGAACAAACGCATGCTGTCGGCCGGACTGATTGCGGCAGCCGTTATCCTGCTGTTGTCCAATTACCTGCTGTTGGTGTCGGTCAAGGCATTAGCCGGCGTGGCTTCTCCCTTTCATCTTCAGCGCAGCGGACTGACGGTGATTCTGCTGGTTTGGCTGGTGGAGCTGGTGATTGTGGGGCAGTTTATCCTGAACCGTTTCTATGTGGATGTGGTACGCCTTTACAAGCGTGCTGAAGAGCTGGAGGAAAGCACGGCGGAGGCCCGCTACCGCACCTTGCAGAACCAGTTGAACCCGCATTTCCTGTTTAACAGTCTGAATACCCTTGTTTCTGAAATTGAATATAACCCTGTGAATGCCATTGAATTTACCCGTAACCTGGCCGATACGTACCGGTATATCCTGTATTGTCAGGATAAGCATACAGTGGAGCTGAACGAAGAACTTCAGTTTCTGGATACTTACGTGCTGTTGCAGAAGGTGCGTCTGGGAGATTGCTTGCAGGTGGACAACCGGATTGCCGATAAGTTTGGCGAGACACCGGTGCCGCCCTTGTCGCTTCAGCTGCTGGTGGAGAATGTCATCAAGCACAATGTCATCAGTATGAAAAAGCCCATGACGGTGAAGATGTGGACGGAACCGCAGGGAGACGATGTCTGGATTTGTGTGGCCAATGCTGTACGTCCGAAGCAGGGAGGGGTGACTTCCGGAAAGGGACTGGAGAACCTTTCCCAGCGGTATCGCCTGATCTGTGGAAAAGAAATCGTGATTGAACAGAATGAAAAAGAATTTATCGTAAAATTACCTTTGCTATATGACCAAGATTAAGGCAGTGATTATTGAAGATGAACTTCCGGCGGCGCGTCTGCTCGACAAGCAGCTTAGGGAACTGCGTCCGGAATGGGAGGTAACGGTTCTTCCGGGAACGATTGAGGATTCGGTGAAATGGTTTGCTGAACATCCTCATCCGGACATTCTGTTCCTAGACATCCAGCTGACCGACGGTAATTCGTTTATTTTTATCGAACAGGCACGGCCGCAGAGCATGATTGTGTTTACCACGGCCTACGATGAATATGCGGTGCGGGCTTTTACGATGAACAGCATCGACTATCTTCTGAAGCCTGTTCATAAGGAACGGCTGGAGAGTGCCATTCAGAAGTTTGAACGTTTTTCGGGCATGGGGAAGGGTGAACTGAACAAGCTGCTGAGCATTGAACAGTTGCTGCATTCTTTTGCCGAAAGGCAGGAAAAACAGTATCGCACCCGTTTCCTGATATCGGGAGCCAAACGTTTCTATACGATTCAGGTGGGAGACATTGCCTACTTCTATTCGTTGGATAAGGTGACTTTTGCCGTGACGAAGGACGGGAAAGCGCATGTGGTCGACCTGCCGCTGAGCAAGCTGGAAGAGCAGCTGGACGGGCGTGTCTTTTTCCGGGTGAACCGCCAGTTTATCCTCTCGGCCGATTCCATACGTAATATCCAGCACTACTTCAACGGAAAGGCCGTGGTGAGTGTATGGCCGGCGTATGAAGGTACGATACAAATCAGCCGCGAACGGATGACTCTTTTGAAGATGTGGCTAAATAGTTGATTCTTTGTATTTTATAAATCTGTTGGGACAAGTTGAAAAAACGCCTTTGCGTTTGATTCAGAACGGCCTTGCGTTTGAAGTAAAACGTAAGTGCGTTTTAGATAAAATGTACTTGTGTTTGGCTTGAAACGCAAGTGCGTTTTTTTAGTGCTTGATTTAAGGCAAAAATATTGCTCGAATTACCTTATTTAACGGGATGATTTTCTTTCGTTTCGTGACTTTCGTGTACTTTTGCACGCTTATTAAGATTTTAAGGATAACGAGAGGAAATTATGGCACAGTCTAGAGAGATGACATCAGGGCCGAGTCTGCCGCTGATTCTGAATTTTACTTTTCCATTGTTACTGGGCAACCTGCTCCAGCAGACGTATTCGCTGGTGGATGCGGCTATTGTCGGAAAGTTCTTGGGTATCAATGCGCTGGCTTCTGTAGGTGCCAGTACGTCGGTCGTTTTTTTGATTTTAGGGTTCTGCAACGGGTGTTGTGGAGGTTTGGGCCTTCCGGTGGCACAGAAGTTCGGAGCCCGCGATTATGTGACGATGCGGCGCTATGTATCGGTCAGCCTGAAGCTGGCGGCGGTGATGTCGGTAGCGGTGGCCATTGTCACCAGTTTGCTTTGCGGATTTATCCTGCGTTCCATGCGCACACCGGAGAATATCTTTGAAGGGGCTTACCTCTATCTGCTGATTACCTTTATCGGTGTGCCGTGTACGTTCTTCTATAATTTGTTGTCCAGCATCATTCGTGCGCTGGGCGACAGCAAGACCCCGTTCTGGTTCCTGCTTTTCTCTACCATACTGAACATTGTGCTCGATTTGTTCTGCATCCTTACGCTGGGGTGGGGAGTGGCTGGAGCAGCCATTGCTACGGTATTCTCTCAAGGCTTATCGGCCTTGCTGTGCTACATCTATATGTACCGCAAGTTTGACATTCTGAAAACCGAGCCTGCCGACCGTCGTTTCCGTGGCGACCTGGTCCGTCAGTTGCTGTACATCGGGATACCGATGGGATTGCAGTTTTCCATTACGGCCATCGGCAGCATCATGCTGCAAAGTGCGAACAATGCGCTGGGTACGGCCTGTGTGGCAGCTTTCACGGCAGCCATGCGTATCAAGATGTTCGTGATGTGTCCGCTGGATAGCTTGGGAATGGCTATGGCGACGTATTCCGGACAGAATTACGGGGCCGGAAAGCCGGACCGCATCTGGATGGGTATCAAGTCGGCCACGCTGATGATGACCGTCTATGTCATAGCGATTGGCGTTCTGATGTGGGGACTGGCCGAGAAGTTTGCCCTGCTGTTCATCTCGCCGGATGAGACCGAGATTATCGACGATACGGCTTTGTTCCTGCACATCAACACATCTTTCTTCTTCCTGCTGGGTATGCTCAGTATCCTGCGCTATACCATTCAGGGAGCGGGCTACACACGGCTGGCTATGTTCTCCGGTGTGTCGGAAATGGTGGCCCGTGTGCTGGTCAGTCTGATTGCGGTTCCGTTGTGGGGATTCTGGGGCGTATGCTTCGGCGACCCGACAGCCTGGCTGTTTGCCAACCTGTTCCTGGTTCCGGCATTTATCTATGTGTACCGTCGTTTGCAACGGATTGTGGTGAAAGAAGGACGGGTGGTGGCTAATTCCTGACAGTCATCCGCTTCCAGAGGAAAGGGGGTATCAGTCGCCAGAAAGCCACCAGTATGCGATAGCGCCAGTCAATCACGACAATGCGTTTCTTTTTCTCCAGGGCACGTACGATGTGGCGGGCCACTTTCTCCGTATGCATCAGCATGGGATAGTGTTTGCCGTCGTTCAGGAGTCCGGTGGCCACGAATCCCGGACGGATGTCTGTGAAACGGATGGAAAGTTTCTGGATGTGAGCCAGTTGCTCCAGCGCATCGATGTATGTGTTCTGGAAACGTTTGGTGGCGGAATAGGCCGGAGCAGCTCCCAGTCCTTTGGTTCCGGCAATGGAACTGATGACCGCCAGGTGTCCTCCTTTCTGTTGGGCAAAGTAACGGAAGGCGGCTGTCACCATGCGCACAAATCCGGTGCCGTTGGTTTCCAGTGTGCGAAGTTCGATTTCCGGTGCCAGCTGGTAGTTCTGGTGGCCGATGCCCGAGCAGTGCAGGTAGAGGTCCATGCCTCCCATTTCTTCAATCAGTTCCTGCAGGCGGTCGGTCGCATCCTCCTGACAGATGTCGATGGCCTGGATGTGGATACGCTCCGGAGTCAGTTGCTGCAGTTCTTTCAGGTTCTCTTCACGCCGGCCTGCCAGTCCGAGTATCCATCCCTTCTGGAGCAGTTGCAAGGCCGTTTCTTTTCCGATACCGGAAGTAGCCCCTACGATGAGGGCACGCTGTATAGGTTTCTTATTCATCAGTTGGTACGTATTTCATAAAGGAATTCCTGCGAAAGAGGAACTCCTTCGGTGGGTTCACAATGGATTTTTCCGAAAAGAGGCATCTGCGGCTGGAGCGGTTTCAGTTCTGCCGACAAGTGGTTGCAGAATGCCGTGTAGGAATGGTTGTGCATGCAGGGTCCCGCATCGTCGCGGTACACCAGTACGTAATGGTTTAGGGGACGGGCATGCACCAATTGGTTGATTTGCAGAGCCAGGTCGCGTGCTTCTCTCGGAGTGATGCGGTCGAACAGGCTGGAGAGGTTGAAAATCACCAGTTCGGTCAGTACTGCATGGGCTTGCCAGAAGGCAGCAGGCACGGCACTCAGACGGGGATACCAGCTTGCCTGAATGTGCTTGTAGGCTGGTGAACGGAAAAATGCTTCGGCCGTTTCTCCCATTTCCTGCATGGGATAGATGCCCGTATAGGTCAGGTCCAGATGGGGAAGAGAACGGCATACATCGGCAAAAGCCAGTCCCGAGGCTCCGGCCTCACACGAGAGATCGCAGAACACCACGCGCCCTGATACCTTACGGATGAGGTTGTGCAGCCAGTTGCCGCTTCCGGTAAAGAGAGCCTGGGCGGCAGCATATTGTTTCCGCATGTACAAATAGTTGTATACTTGGCAGAAGTCAGATGGGGACATCTCTTCGGGCAAGGTGCGGAAATCACTCCGACCGTAGGCAGTGGCTTCACGGTAGTAGGCTTCGTTTTCTTCCAGCTGTGCCGGTGGGGCTATCAATTCCGAGAATACCTGCTTGAAATGCGCTGGCAGGGAATAGGTACCGTCTGTCACTTCCCAGTTCTTCCGGTACGAAGGCAGGGTAAAATCTCCCCGGCAGAACGAGTGGACATCCGTCTCCAGGTATCCGTTGTGCAGGCGGATGTACTCCATCAGCTTGTAGAAGGTAATATTGGCCCCGAGGATGTGCGGGTTACCCGTCAGCAGCAGTTGCTTGCGGGCGCGGGTCAGTGCCACATTCAGCTTGCGGTCAATCAGGAAATTGCCCTCCTGAAACGTATTGGCCGTAAGGAAGTTGAGCTGGCTGAAGTTCTGTATGGTAAACGAATAGATGATAATGTCGCGCTGGCTGCCCTGGTAGCGTTCCACCGTGTCGATGGAGATGTCCTGCAAGGCAGGCAGCTGGAGGCGCGCAATCTCTTTTCGTATCATGGCAATCTGGTTGCGGTAGGGCACGATGACACCTACCGTCCGGTTCGGGTCGAAACGGGATTCCGTCAGGCGGTAAATATGGCCTAACAGAGTGGCTACAATCCGGGCTTCGTTCGGATTGGTCTTGTCCGAGCAGGTCAGGTGGTCTGGAGCTTCTGCGGGAATGAACACCATTCTGCGTTCCAATAGCAGCAGGTCGATGGCGTCCTGTGGAGTCAGTCCGGCTTCGTAAGGCGTTTCTTCCAGCTGATGAGGAAGAGGCACGCTCTCCAGTTGCTCCCGGTAGTAGAATGTCTGGTTCGGGAACTCGGCAATGGCCGGATGCATGCGTCCTTGCTTGTGAAGGATGCTGCGGCAGGTGTCCGGACTCGATTTGTAAAGGCGTTCGAACAGCGAGTTGCGGCAATCCTCCAGCCCGATGTTCCGCAGCAGGAGGTCGGTCACGGCAGCTTCTTCCGCACTTTGCTGGGCAATGGCAGGTAACTGCTTGTAGTCGCCCACCAATACGAACTTGTCGATGGCGTTATGCTGCTGATGACGGGCAGACAGGATACCTATCAGGTCGGGTTCCAGAATCTGCGAGGCTTCGTCGATGATGGCCAGCTGGAAATGCTTCAGCGTGAACAGGTTGAGGCGGTTGTTGATGGCGGTCGTGGTACCCACAAAGATACGTGTGCGTGCCATCTTCTGCTGGATGTCGGTCAGCTTGGGACAGTCATCCAGGCTATATTTCAGCAGGTAAGGCACGAAACGCTTGTCGCACGACAGTTCGTTGCCGATACGGATGAACGGGGTACGGTCGGCAATACCGGAATCCGTGAGCATGGCACAGATTTCATCCACCGCCCGGTTGGTGTACGACAACAGCAGGATGGAGGTATCCGGTTCGCTCAGGGCTTCTTCCACCATGAAACGCAGGGCACACGAGGTCTTTCCGGTACCCGGAGGACCCACCAACAGAAAGTAGTCCTTGGCCTGTTTCTCTTTCAGAATGAGTTCGTTGAAACGTCCGTAATCGCCGTTCAGTTTGACGCCCTCCAGTTGTGCAGGCGTACGTACGCCGAGCAGCAGTTCTTTCCGGTCGGCCTGTGCGGACAGAAAAGCATACAGCCCGCGGAAGCCGTTGTTGGCAGAAGTGTCCGAAAAATCGTGTTCCACGGCAAATACCTCTTCTTTGCCGCCGATGATGTCTTTATTTTGCTGTCCGTTGCGCAGCACTAAGGTCATGCGGTCCGGCTGCAATTCCAGAATGTTTCCCTTCATGAGAATCTGCTTTCTCATGTCCGGTTCTTCCTTATACGCATAGAGAATCACCATGTCGCCCGTACGGAAGTTGGGCAGGAAGTCCTCGTCCTGTGCCGGAATGTGCAGTTCGATAAGGTCGTATCCTTTGCCGGGGCCGCTGCTTTGTTTCTCCTGGATGGTCAGTCCGGTCAGGATATTGCCCGCCTCCAGTTTCTCGTGCAGCGGAATATGCCAGTTGCCGGCAAATCCGTGAGACGCATCGTTGCTTCCTCCGGTCTTGCTGAGAATCTGTTCCTTTGATACGAACGTAAAAAAACGGTTGAAGTAAGCCCGCTCCAGCGGTGTACAGCGCTTCAGGGTATTGATGGCCGTCTGCAGTTGCGGTTCCTGGTAATCGTTCCACAGCTTTCCGCCAATCTGCAATTCGTTCAGCAAATCAGTGCTCAGTGAGTCTACAATTTCTCCGATGGCTCCATCGCCCAGCTGCATTTCGTTGTGTACGATGTAATTGCGGATCTTGATGCTCTCCCGGAACAAGTTTTCGGCAAAGTGTTCTATCAGCAATCCGTCGGCATATTTGGAATAGAGCAGGAAGGTCTGCATATTGGCGGTTTCCTGTCCGAAATTGTACATCAGTACGCCTTGGTAGAGCATCATCTGAATGAAATGGTCTTCCTTATGGCGGCGATGGTATTCGTCGCGCTTTCCGGCCTTCTGTTCGATGAGTACCTGGAAGTCTTTCTGCATCATGTCCACACGTCCCTGCAATCCTAATTTCTCACAAATGAAGGAAGCTTCGAGCAGGGTATTCTTCTTGTTGAAGTTCCGTATGTTATGAGGCAGCACGTCGTGAACAAACGAGCGGATGTTCATCATCTGTGCCTGTGCCTGTGGGTGAAAATCGGCTGGAAGAGGGCAGGTACAGAAGTCGAGGGCCGAAGCGGCAAAGAATTTCTTGATGGTGCGGGGGTAACTCACCGGCTCCTGCGGCTGCTCATTGATATAGTCGTCGAGAAACTGGCTGGCCAGGTTACCCATCAGGATGGGGGCCGTATTGGCTCTCGGCTTGATTTTGTTCATGAAATAGTTGAGCGGGTGGTGACCGTACTCCCGAAAACAGGCGGCCAGCGAACTGATGTCAATCAGGTAATCGGGGTGAATCACAATAAGGTTGGGAATGTAGTGATTCTCCTCGTCCACACGCACATCGAGCAGGTTCAGCGGCAGATTTTCTGAAAGCAGGTCTTTCAGATAGAGCAGGTCGCCGTCATACCCACCTTTGGCATAGTTGATGATGATGAACGGGTCGGTTTCGCTGTCGGTCGCTGCAAAAATCTGCCTGTCATTCCAGCTGGTCACCGAAGCCCGTACGTACGGGATGTGCGACAGGCGTGTACCCTGATACGGACGGTTGGAGTGGGGGATTTCCGGAAGGATGGAAGCCGGAATGTCTTCTTCAAAACCCAGTGAGACAAAGCGCACCAGTGCCCGCAGGTCGTAAAGGTATTCCTGCATGTCGGCCTGAAAACGGTCGCCCATGGCAGCGTTACAGTTACGACGCATGGTCTGGATGGCATAGCGGTCGGAGGGAGTCATTTTCTTCTCCTTGCAGATGTAATCCAGACGGGAAAACAGGTTGGCGAACGAGAGCGTGACACCAGTGGTCAGTTCATAACAAGCCTGCTCCAGCACTTTGTGGAGCAGGATATATTTAGCTTGTAAATTGTCGGGGGCAGCCGTCGGCTGATGATGAATCCGTTCGATGCGATTGAACAAATCGAAGGATTGAAGTTCGATACGAGACATGTGCAAAAAAGTATCGGCAGAATGTTAGGGCTGCTTGGTCAGGTGATAAATCCGATACGCCTTGGTGAGTTTGTTGAAATCTCCCTTGTATTGTGCGGTTACCTCTTCTTTGATAAAGCAGTTGGTCGTGGCAGTTCCTTCTTCGTTTGTAGAAGAAGTGTTGTCAGTGGTCTGGGTAGAAGACGTTTCGTTTTCGAACAGCATGAAGGTGTAATTTGTTGTACTTCCAGCCATTTCTACTTGGAATTGTTGATAAAGTTGGCCTGTATCTTCGGTGTATTTTAAACTGCGTTTAAAAATACCGACTTGGTAATTCCCGGTATGATTAGGGAATATTTTTAAATCCCCAAGTGTAAGAGATGCATCAGAATAAGTGAATAGTAGGCGTCCGCCTGATTGAATTGGAGTGTCTTTTGCAATTTGTTCAACTAATTCGAAAGTAAGATTATCACCTTCCACTTCTGCGCTGATGCTTTCTACTCGGTAGTTGCTTTGTGGATTATTGACAAGAATCGTCAGTGTGTAACTGTTGCCTGAGCGGTCGGCAATAAGGGTAGAGGTTTCTCCGATGCTGACCGGGATGAATGTCAGAGTGTCACCGTCGTAGCGGTAGTCTACGATTTCCTTGTTTTCATTTTTGATGGTATAATTTCCTTCTCCTCCACGGATTAAAAATTTCTCTCCTTTACTGAACGGACTGATTTCCAATTGGCCGTCAGTGATTTGTTGATGGTCGGTAGCACTTACCAGGTAAATGGGACCGTGGTCATCCTTGCATGCCATAAAAGAAAGGATGAGTACAATCAGAAGTATTCCATGAAAAAAATGTGTTCGTTTCATAAGCCGTATATTTGAATTGTTGCTTCAAATATACGACTTTTTTTGAATTTGTGAGGAGTATGGGGTAAAAACAAAACCAATCAGTACAGTTCTTTTCATTTAAGACTGACAGTGAATGTCTGAGTACTTCCCTTGCAGTACTTCAGTACTTTCACGGCAGTACTCTAGTACTTCGCCGTCAGTACTTCAGTACTGACAAGGAAGTACTGGGATTGGATAAAACGCTTTTAATCAGCTTTTTTCTTTCAGTGTATAATCACCGGCTTTTTCATCTATCAACTGTTGCAGTTCTGCTAGTGTGGGTACTTTCCCTTGGAAGGTAATGACGGCTTCCGGCGGAGTGAGTGTGACCTGAGCGGAGGCTCCTTCCCACATGTTCAGTACTTTCTCTACACGGGTGCGGCAGTGATCACACATCATTCCCTCTACCAGGTAGGTTTTCCGATTTTCGGAAGCGGAAGGAGCTGTGGTTTCCGGCTGTGGGGTAGCTGTTTCCGTTGCGGGCACGGTGATTTCTTCAGTGGGTTGTACTTCCTCCTGTACGGTCACTGCGGTGTGTGCGAATTTTTTCCGTTTCAGTCGCAGGCTGTTGCTTACCACGCTGACACTGCTCATGGCCATGGCGGCACCGGCTATCATCGGATTCAACAGAAAGCCGTTGATGGGGTACAGAATACCGGCGGCTACCGGAATACCTATCAGGTTGTAGATGAAGGCCCAGAAAAGGTTCTCGCGGATGGTGCGTACGGTGGCCTGAGAAAGACGGATGGCATCGGTAATCTTGTTCAGGTCGGACGAAATGAGCGTCATTTTGGCTACGTCCATGGCAATGTCGCTTCCTTTTCCCATGGCAATGCTGAGGTCGGCCTGAGCCAGTGCCGCACTGTCATTGATGCCGTCGCCCACCATGGCTACGATTTTGCCTTCTTTTTGCAAGTCCTTGATGAACTGGGCTTTCTGCTGTGGAAGCACTTCAGCCTGAAAATGGGTGATGCCGCATTGTGCTGCAATTCTTTGGGCCGTTTCCGGATTGTCACCGGTCAGCATATAAGTTGAGATTCCCATTTTCTGTAATTGTTTGACGGCCTCTCTGGAGGTCGGCTTGATGCGGTCGGCAATGGCTACCAGCCCTAATGCCTGCTGTGAATCGGCCAGCCAGATGACGGTCTTGGCTTCCTGGCTTAGTCGGTCAGCTTCTTCCGTCAGGGCAGGGGACACGGTAAGATGGTGCGTCTCCAGCAGTCGGCGGTTGCCGGCATAATAATAGGTTCCGTTGATTTTGCCTCGTACTCCTAATCCTGTCAGACTTTCAAATTCTTCCATGGGAAGTATCTGGCGTGTTTGATACTGCACGATGGCTTGTGCCAGAGGGTGCTCGGAAGCGCTTTCCAGGGTAAAGAGCACATCACCTAACGGAGATTGAAGAAGCGGGTCGGAGATGTCGGTCACCGTGGGGCGTCCTTCGGTCAGTGTGCCGGTTTTATCGAGTACGATGGCGTTCACTTTGCGGGCTGTTTCCAGACTTTCCGCATCTTTAATCAGGATACCGTTTTCAGCCCCCTTTCCGATGCCGACCATGATAGCCGTCGGTGTGGCCAGTCCTAATGCACAGGGGCAAGCAATGATGGTGACGGTGACGGCAGCCAGCAAGCCGTGGGTGAATCCGTTGCTGCTGTCCAGCCATATCCAGACTAAAAATGAAAGAACGGCAATGCTCAGGATGGTAGGCACGAAGATGGCCGCGATGCGGTCTACTAACTGCTGTACGGGTGCCTTGCTGCCTTGTGCGTCTTGCACCATGCGGATGATATGGGCCAGAACGGTTTCACTTCCCACCTTGTCGGCGATGAAACTGAAACTTCCTTTCTGGTTGATGGTGCCGGCATATACCTTGGCGCCGGGAGTCTTTTCGGTAGGAAGCGGTTCGCCGGTGAGCATGCTCTCGTCCACATAGGAACTGCCTTCATATACGGTTCCGTCCACGGCAATGCGGCTGCCCGGTTTGACTACCAGTCGCTGCCCCTGCTGTACTTGTTCTACGGGAATTTCTTTCAGCTGTCCTTCCGGAGTGAGAATGGTGACGGTGGCCGGCTGTAGTCCCATCAGTTTTTTGATGGCTTCCGACGTATTTCCTTTGGCCTTCTCTTCCAGTAACCGTCCGAGCAGGATAAAGGAGATGATGACGCTGGCCGCCTCGAAATAGACGTGAGGGTGAATGCCTCTGCTCAGCCAGAACTCCGGCCAGAACAGGTTGAACAGGCTGAATGTATAGGCAATGCCAGTACTCACGGCTACCAGCGTATCCATGTTGGAAGTGCGGTGCTTCAACTGTTTCCAGGCGTTGCGGTAAAAATCTCTACCCAGCCAGAATACTACGGGAGTGGAAAGAATCCACATCACGTAATTGGCGTAAGTCCAGTCCATGAAGCACATGCCGATAATGGCTACGGGTACGGAAAGCATCAGCGAAAAGATAGTACGCTGTTTCAGTTGACGGTATTTCCGGCTATGTGCATCTTCTGCTATTTTCTCTTTTTGAGCATTCGTTTCGATGACCAGGTCGTATCCGGCATTCTGAATGGCATCTTTTAATGTTTCTGGTGTACATTCTTGCGGGTTGTATTCTACGGTGGCCGTAGCGGCTGCATAGTTCACCTGAGCATGGTATACACCCGGCTGACGGTTCAGTGTCTTTTCCACCCGTGTGGCACAGGCGGCGCAACTCATGTCCAGCACCGGAAAGGTTTGTGTAGTTTTAGTAGTATTCATATTCTCTTTATTTAGAATGGGACAAAATTACAACATTATTGGTTGAATAGGAAACTTCTGTTTCATATTTATCTCTCAGGGGGATATTTCTTGTAAGGAATTCGTTATTTTTGCGCAAAATAAAATACAACTGTTATTATGTCGCATTTAGCTCCTCTTATCAGTGATCTGGCCTTGATATTGATTAGTGCCGGAATCATGACGTTGCTATTTAAGAAATTGAAGCAGCCTTTGGTGTTAGGCTATATTGTCGCAGGTTTTGTCTGCAGTCCTCATTTCACGTTTACTCCTTCGGTGGTAGATGCGGATAATATCCAGACATGGTCGGAGATTGGTGTCATCTTCCTTTTGTTTGCGCTGGGGCTGGAGTTCAGCTTTAAGAAACTGATGAAGGTGGGAGGTTCGGCGGTCATATCGGCCTGTACGATTATCTTCTGCATGATACTGGTCGGTGTGTTTGTGGGCTGGATGTTTGGTTGGAAACAGATGGACTGCATTTATTTGGGAGGAATGCTGGCCATGTCTTCCACCACCATTATCTATAAGGCATTTGATGATTTGGGACTTCGGCAACAGCGTTTTGCCGGATTGGTGCTGAGTATTCTGATTTTGGAAGATATCCTGGCCATTGTGCTGATGGTGATGCTTTCTACCATGGCCGTAAGCAAGAATTTTGAAGGAAGTGAGATGATTTACAGCATCGGAAAACTGGTGTTCTTCCTGATTCTCTGGTTTGTGGTAGGTATTTATCTGATTCCGCTCTTCTTAAAAAGGGCACGCAAACTGATGAGTGACGAGACATTGCTCATTGTGTCCTTGGCCTTGTGCTTCGGGATGGTGGTGCTGGCGGCCCGTGTAGGCTTCTCCCCAGCCTTTGGCGCATTTATTATGGGGTCCATTCTGGCGGAAACGGTGGAATCGGAACACATTGACAAGCTCGTGGCTCCGGTGAAAGATTTGTTTGGAGCCATCTTCTTCGTGTCAGTCGGAATGATGGTCGACCCGAACATGATTGTGGAATACATCTGGCCGATTCTGGCGATTGTGGTAGCCATATTGTTGGGGCAGACCATCTTTGGTACGGGAGGTGTGTTGCTGTCAGGCCAGCCGTTGAAAATCGCCATGCAGTGTGGATTCAGTTTGACACAGATTGGTGAATTTGCCTTTATCATTGCGGTATTGGGAGTAAGTCTGAATGTGACGAGCTCTTTCCTATATCCGATTGTGGTGGCTGTATCCGTGATAACGACCTTCCTTACTCCTTATATGATTCGTTTGTCCGGTCCTGCTTATGGCTGGGTGGACCGGCATCTTCCGGTATTCTGGAAGCACTTGCTGGAGCGTTATTCGGTAGGAGTGCAGCCTGTAAACCATCAGAACAATTGGAAAAAACTGTTGGGAGCGATTGTGCGTATTACATTGATTTATCTGGTGCTTTCCATTGCGATGGTGGTACTGTCATTCAACCTATTCCTTCCTCTTTTGATTTCCGCACTGGGAAGTTTCTGGGGAAAAGTGTTGGGAGCGGTAGTGACCATCTTATTGATTTCTCCCTTCCTCCGTGCCATGATTATGAAGAAAAATCATTCCATTGAGTTCAAGGCACTCTGGGCGGACAGCCGTTTCAATCATGCACCGCTGATTTCAATCGTATTGCTTCGCATTGTGCTGGCTGTATTGTTTGTGGTCTACATCATCAAGTATCTGTTCCAGGCTTCTGCCGCGCTGATGGTGGGTATTGCTATTCTGGTCGTTCTGCTGATGATTTTCTCCCGTTTCTTGAAGAAACAGTCAATCGGGATGGAAAGGGTGTTTGTGCAGAATCTCCGTTCTAAGGAAATCAAGAAAGAGTATTTGGGAGAGAGCCAGCCGGAATATGCCGGACGACTGCTGGACCGTGATTTGCACTTGTCGGATTTTGTGGTTCCGGCCGATTCGTTGTGGGGAGGAAAGACACTGATGGAACTTGACTTCGGAAAGAAATACGGAGTGCATGTGGCTTCTATCATACGAGGTGTGCACCGCATTAATATCCCGGGTGGGGGAAGCCGGATTTTCCCGAATGATAAGTTGCAGGTTATCGGTACCGACGAACAGTTGTCTGTTTTCTCCGGACAGTTGGAAAAGGTGGCTGAAGGTTACAAGGATGAGGATTTTGAGAACCGCGAGATGTACCTGAAGCAGTTTGTCATTGCACGGAACTCACCGTTTTGCGGGCGTACGATTCGTGAAAGTGGTATCCGCAACAAATACCATTGTTTGGTGGTAGGAATTGAGTCTGCCGACGACAGTAACCTGCGGCAGCCGGAAGTCTCTTTTGAGTTGCAGAGGGGCGATGTGGTATGGGTCGTAGGAGAGGAAAAGAATTTGAATGCGTTGTTTGAAGCCTCCGAGGTGACAGCCAAGGCAGAATAAAAAAAGCTGGACTTGTACAAGTGAATAGGCAAGTCCAGCTTTTATTTTTAATGTGGACAATATTTATTCTTCATCCTCCTCCTCGTCATCAAAGTCGAAGTCAAAGTCGTCCAGGTATTCTGGCATGAAGAACTCGTCCAAGTCTCTTCGTTCTTTCTTTGTGGGGCGTCCTGTACCACGGGCACGGTCTACGAATCCGCTGATTTTACTCATCTCCAGCAATTCATACTGGTCGGGTGTAGTCACGTTTTCCATGATTTCCGGTACCAGTTTGGCTCCCACTCTTTTTTCAATGGCCTGCAGCACCTTGAAGGAATAGGTTACAGGAGGCTTCCTGACCTGTACCACGTCCCCTGGTTTCACCATTCGGGCAGGTTTCACCTGAGAACCGTTGATTGAGATTCTTCCTTTTTTGCAGGCTTCGGCAGCAATGGTTCTTGTCTTGAAGATACGTGCAGCCCACATCCATTTGTCAATTCGTGCTTCCGGCATGGTTTTTATTTGTTATTATATTGATTCATGGTGATGTTCAGTCCGGCCAGACAGAAACTCTTGATGATTTCCTGTGCTACTTCCAGACGTTCCGGCATCAGCTTCATGGATTCTTCGTCGAAATGTCCGAGAACGAAATCAATTTGTCCTCCTTTCGGGAAGTCGTTTCCGATGCCAAAGCGCAGGCGGGCATAGTTTTGAGTGCCTAACGTAGCGGCAATGTGCTTCAATCCGTTGTGGCCTGCATCACTGCCTTTTCCTTTCAGTCGCAGGGTACCAAAAGGCAGGGCCAGGTCATCTACTACAATCAATACGTTTTCCAAAGGGATTTTTTCTTGTTGCATCCAATAGCGTACTGCATTCCCACTCAGGTTCATGTAAGTGGATGGTTTCAGCAGAATCAATTGTCTGCCTTTTAGCGAGAGCTGGGCGGTAGCTCCATAACGTCCGTCGCTAAAAACAATATTGGACGCCTTAGCCAAGGCGTCCAATACCATAAATCCTATATTATGACGGGTTTCGCGGTATTCTTCACCGATATTCCCCAGTCCAACAATCAAGTATTTCATTGAAAGGATTTTTGTAGTTTTAGGTTACTGAAATTATTTACCAGCAGCAGCCTGAGCACCACGAGCAGCACGAGTCAATTTAACAGCACAAACCACAGCTTCTTTTGCGTTCAGCAGTTCCAGACCTTCGTATTTCAGTTCACCCACTTTGATAGTTTTACCCAATCCCAGCGGAGTTACGTCTACAACCAGACGTTCAGGAATTACATTGTACAAAGCTTTCACTTTCAACTTACGGATCTGCAGAGCCAATTTACCACCGGCTTTCACACCTTCTGCCAAACCTTCCAACTTCACAGGAACTTCCATTACGATAGGTTTGCTTTCGTCGATCTGATAGAAGTCAACGTGCAGAATTTTGTCTGTTACAGGGTGGAACTGGATATCTTTCATGATAGCGTTTACAATCTTGCCATCAATGTTCAGGTCTACAACGTAGATGTGCGGTGTGTATACCAAGTTACGCAAGCCTTCAGTAGGAACTGTAAAGTGAGTAGCAACCTGATTGCCGTTTTCATCTTTCTGAGTTCCGTACAATACGCAAGGAACACCATTGTCTTTACGAAGTTCACGAGTGGCTTTCTTACCAGTTTCAGTTCTCAAAGAACCTTTGATTTCGATTGATTTCATTGTTTTTAAAATTTTTGTGTTACTCTAAATTAAGTTGATCGTTTGCTTAATTCGCCATCACACGATGTGGTATATCACACGATGAGCTTGAAAAAGCGGCGCAAAGGTATGCATTTTCTTTTTACTTTCCAAATGTTCATGAAATAAATTCCTGTAATTCAAGTTGGAATCAGTAGTTTTTGCGCTTTATCTTAAAAATCGATGTCAATTTTTATTTCTTCAGATTGTGAAGGCATTTCTTCAGTAGCTGTAGCAGGCTGATAATGTGCTTCACTTGTGGTTCCCTGTTCGTGTCCGATGAAATCGATAGCTTGCTGCAAACCGTTCATAAACTTCTCAAAATCTTCCTTGTACAGGAAAATCTTGTGCTTTTCAAAATTAACCTGAGGATCATCTTTGTCAAGAGACACTACTTTCTTGCTTTCTGTGATAGCAATGAACATTTCCTCTTTCCGGTTTTTCTTTACATCCAAGTAGTAAATTCGTTTTCCAGCTTTGATAGCTTTGGAGAAAACGATTTCTTTGTCGTTTTCAATAGTCGTACTTTTCTTCTTCAGTTCTTCCATAACTCACTGTTACTAATAAAAATGCGTTCAAATTTGAATATTTTTTTGCAATGTGCCAAAAGAGAATGAGGAAAAATGTCGAATCTCTGAAAAAAAAGAAAAAATATAAGGCTTTATGGTGTGTAATAAAGGAAAAATGCTTACTTTTGCCCACCTAAAATAAAATATAGTTTGTTTATATATTATGATTAACAGAGTTCTTATTCGTCTGAAGATAGTTCAGATAATTTATGCGTATTATCAGAACGGAGGTAAAAATTTGGATACTGCAGAAAAGGAGTTGTTCTTCAGTTTATCTAAAGCGTATGATTTGTACAACTATCTTTTGCTTTTGATGGTAGAGGTAACCAAGTATGCCAACAAGCGGTTGGATGCAGCAAAAAACAAGTTGGTTCCTACCAAAGAAGATTTGTCTCCCAACATGAAATTTGTAGAAAATCGCTTCATTGCGCAGTTGGAAATCAACAAACAGCTGAATGCTTTTGCTTCTTCTCAGAAGAAGACTTGGGAAAATGAAGGTGATTTCATTAAAAATCTGTGTGAACAAATCATGCAGAGTGATATATATAAAGAATACATGGCCAGCGAAACTTCTTCATACGAAGAGGATCGTGAGTTGTGGAGAAAACTTTACAAGAAGATTATTTTCAACAATACTGCTCTTGATGAAGTTCTGGAAGATCAGAGCTTGTACTGGAATGATGACAAGGAAATCGTGGATACTTTTGTATTGAAAACTATCAAGCGCTTCAATCCTGAGAACGGTGAAAAGCAGGAACTTCTTCCTGAATTTAAGGATGAAGAAGATCAGGACTTCGCTCGCCGTTTGTTCCGTCGTTCTATCCTGAATGCAGATTATTACCGTCATTTAATCAGTGAGAATTCAAAGAACTGGGATTTGAGCCGAGTAGCTGTGATGGATGTCATCATCATGCAGATTGCATTGGCTGAGATTCTGAGCTTCCCTAACATTCCGGTAAATGTATCGTTGAATGAATACGTGGAAATTGCCAAGCTGTATAGCACTCCGAAGAGTGGCGGTTTCATCAATGGTACTTTGGACGGTATTGTTAATCAATTGAAAAAGGAAAACAAGCTGACTAAAAACTAATATATTTGTCCAGCTATTATTAATCTAAACCGAGAAACCTATGAATTTGTTAGCTGTAGTATTGCAGGCACAGGGAGGAGCAGATTACTCTTTCCTTATTATGATGGTGGCTATTTTCGCCATTATGTACTTTTTTATGATTCGTCCCCAGAACAAGAAGCAGAAAGAAATCGCCAACTTCCGCAAGAATTTGGAAGTAGGTCAGTCTGTAGTTACTGCGGGTGGTATTTATGGAAAAATCAAGGAAATAGAAGATAATACTGTAGTAGTTGAAGTAGCTGCTGGTGTAAAAATCAAAGTAGATAAGAATTCAATTTATGCAGATGCACAGGCTCAGCCTGCGAAATAAATATGAATGACTATGTTCGATAGAAAGAACATAAAGAGATATAACTTGATATTCATACGAAAAATCAGGAACTTTCTGCTCAGTGCCAAGAGCAGAGAGTTTCTGATTTTTCTGTTTTTTGTGTTCGTGTCGCTTTGCTTTTGGTTCTTGCAGACCATGAACGACACGTATCAGACGGAGTTTAAGATTCCGGTCAGGCTGAAGAATGTGCCGAAAGAAGTGGTCATGACATCCGAACTCCCTGATGAGATTCGGGTGAAGGTGGAAGACAGGGGTACGGTGCTGCTGAATTACATGCTGGGACGTACTTTCTTTCCGCTGACTTTTAACTTTGAGGATTATCAGGACAAGGGTTCTTATGTCCGCATTCCTCAGACTGAGGTACTGAAGAAAATCAGTGCCCAGTTGAATAACTCTACGCAACTGCTTGCCGTACGTCCGGACACACTGGATTATATCTATTCAAGGGGAATACCCAAGAAAGTGCCGGTAGCAGTGGGTGGAGAAGTATCGGCCGGCAGACAGTATTATGTGTCGGATATTCGGGTAATACCTGATTCTGTGATAGTCTATGCCCCTCAGGGTGTGCTGAATACCATTCTGACGGCATATACGCAACCCTTCCATTGGACCAATGTAACGGATACACTGAAGAAACATATCAACCTGCAAAAGCTTCATGGCGTGAAGTTCGTGCCGTCGTCTGTAGATGTGGTGGCTTGTGTGGATATGTATTCAGAGAAGACGCTGGAAGTGCCAGTGGTGGGAATCGGTTTTCCGAAAGGAAAGGTCTTGCGGACTTTCCCGTCTAAGGTGCAGGTAACTGTGCAGGTGGGATTGAAGAACTTCAAGTCCGTGACGGAGAAAGATTTTCTGGTTGGTGTTTCTTATGCCGACGTGATTGGTAATAAATCAGAGAAACTGCCGCTTACCATCAAAAAATATCCGGATGTAGTAAGTCACGTGCGTGTGACTCCTTCCTCTGTGGATTATCTGATTGAACAGCAGATTGTAAGCGAACCCTCTAAAGAAAAAGAATCGGAATGATCAAGATTGGAATCACAGGAGGTATCGGGAGTGGTAAATCCTATGTGTCGCACTTGCTGGAGGAAGCAGGTATTCCTGTATACGATACGGATACGGAAGCCAAGAAACTGACACTTTCTCATCCACGGATACGTGAGGGTTTATTGTCATTGTTAGGAGAAGAAGTGTATAAGGCAGACGGCTCATTGAACAAGCCCGTGCTGGCAAATTACTTGTTTGCCTCGGCGGAGAATGCCGGACGCGTTAACCGCATCATCCATCCTTGTGTGTATGAAGACTTCCAACAGTGGGCAGACCGTCAGGCCGCATCCGGTACGGAGGTGGTGGCTATGGAAAGTGCCATTCTGTTCGAGTCGGGTTTTTACACAGCCGTGGACTATGTCGTGATGGTGTATGCTCCCTTGGAGCTGCGTATAACACGGGCTATGCAGCGGGATGCCGCTACGGAAGCACAGATAAGGGCACGTATTTCTGCACAGATGGATGACGAAGAAAAGAAGCGTCGGGCCGACTATGTCATTTTCAACGACGAAAAATTACAGTTGGATACGCAGATTGCGGCGTTGGAAGAGTGGCTTGCTCACAGAAAAACGGGCCGATAGTTTGTGTATGTCATTCGTGCGTTGTATTTTTGTCACTCGTAATTAAATTAATCATTAGAGATAATATGTTGAAGACTATTTTAGCGATTTCTGGAAAACCAGGTTTATACAAACTGATTTCTCAGGCAAAGAATATGCTGATTGTGGAAACAGTCAGTGCAGATAAGAAAAGAGTTCCGGTCTATGCCAGTGACAAGGTGATTTCACTGGGCGATATTGCCATGTATACTGATGCAGAAGAGGTAGCTTTGGGTGAAGTGCTGGAATCTGTAAAGAAGAAAGAAAACGGTAACGTGACTTCTTTGGATTACAAGAAAGCTTCTGCAGAAGAACTGCACGCATTTATGGCTGAAGTATTGCCTAACTACGACCGTGACCGTGTACATACCAGTGACATTAAGAAATTGATTCAGTGGTACAACCTGCTGGTGTCAAACGGAGAAACTGATTTCGTAGAAACAGAAAAAGCAGCCGAATAAAGCAGAAGAGTCGTACAGCTTGATGTACAATTTGGAACAGGAAACTGTCTCAAGGTAAACGAATGCATCGTTCCGGCTACGGAGTGCACATTTGCCTTGAGACAGTTTTTTATTTATAGTAATGGAAGCTGAAAACCACAGCAGAAGATTATGAAGAAGATAATACTGATTACGGGAGGCGAGCGCTCCGGAAAAAGCAGTTATGCAGAACGTCTGGCTCATGAGTGGTCTGCATCACCGGTGTATATAGCTACGGCAAAGATATGGGACGAGGAATTTCGTCGCCGGGTGGAGCGTCACCAGCAAAACCGGGGGCCGGAGTGGACGAACATCGAAGAAGAAAAGGAACTGAGCCGTCATGACATTACGGGACGGGTGGCTGTCATTGACTGCGTGACGCTCTGGTGTACGAACTACTTTGTGGAACAGCCGGAAGTGTCACTTGCCTTGGAAGCCTTGAAGCAGGAATTCGACCGTTTCACCGCTCAGGATGCGACCTTTATTTTCGTGACGAACGAGATAGGTATGGGAGGCGTTTCTCCCAATGAGGTACAACGCCGTTTTACCGATTTGCAAGGATGGATGAACCAGTATATTGCTTCGAAAGCCGATCAGGTCGTACTGATGGTTTCCGGTATTCCGGTTAAAGTGAAAGGATAAATCATGCGTAAGTTTACTATAGCACCTATTGCCTGTCCGGAACTGGAGCAGGCTGCCCGTGAAAAGATTGATAACCTGACGAAACCGAAAGGTTCTTTAGGGCGTCTGGAGGAACTGGCCCTGCAGGTTTGTATGATTCAGCAGACCTTGTCTCCTTCGTTGAACAATCCGTATAACTTGCTTTTTGCAGCCGACCACGGCATTGTGGAAGAGAAGGTCAGTGCTTCGCCGAAAGAGATTACCTGGCAGCAAATCAGTAATTTCCTGCATGGAGGAGCCGGTATCAACTTTTTGTGCCGTCAGCATGGATTCCGCCTGGAAATCATTGATGCAGGAGTGGATTACGACTTGCCCTATGAAAAAGGCATCATTGGTATGAAAGTCCGTCGCGGTACACGTAATTTCCTTCACGAAGATGCCATGACACCCGAGGAAATGAATCTGTGTCTGGAGCGCGGAGCGCAATGTGTAGACCGTATTCATGCCGCAGGTTGTAACGTGGTGAGTTTCGGTGAAATGGGAGTAGGAAACACCTCCGCTTCTTCCTTGTGGATGAGTTGCCTGACGGGTATTTCACTGGAACAATGCGTGGGGGCCGGCAGCGGTCTGTATGGAGAAGCCATGACCCATAAGTTTCGGGTACTTCAGCAGGCTCTTCAACATTTCTCGGGCGAGCATACAGTGGAAGAAATCCTGTGTCGTTTCGGAGGACTTGAGATGATGATGGCAGTAGGCGGCATGCTGCGTGCGGCAGAGCTGCGCATGGTCATTCTGGTGGACGGCTTTATCATGACCAACTGCATACTGGCAGCTTCGCGTCTGTGTCCTGACGTACTTTCGTATGCTGTGTTCGGACATCAGGGAGATGAAAGCGGCCACAAGCTGTTACTGGATTACCTGCACGCCCGTCCGTTGTTGAATCTGTCATTGCGCCTGGGTGAGGGAAGCGGCTCTGTCTGTGCCTTTCCTATCCTCGATTCAGCCGTGCGGATGCTGAATGAGATGGATAACTTTGCCCATGCTTCCATTACCAAATACTTCTGACCTCATGAATAATTTACTGGCTGCCCTGATGTTTTTCACCCGTCTGCCTTTCTGGCGGATTTGTACGGTGCCGTCTGAATGCTTTCGGCACGTAGTGAGCTATTGGAGCCTTTGCGGATGGCTCACGGGAGGGGTGATGGCCCTGTCTTTCTGGTTTTTTTCCACTTGGTTTCCTTTGCCAGTAGCGGTACTGCTGGCCTTGTGTGCCCGTCTTTTCCTGACGGGGGCTTTGCATGAAGACGGTCTGGCCGATTTCTTCGACGGATTTGGGGGCGGACGCGACCGGGAAGGCATTCTCCGCATCATGAAAGATTCCCATATCGGGAGCTACGGTGTGCTGGGGCTGATATTGTATTATTTGCTCTCATTCTCGTTATTGGTATCTTTGCCTGTGTCCGTCATTCCCTGGGTGTTGTGCGTGGCCGACCCTTTCTGCAAGTTTGTATGCAGTTTCATGCTCCTGTTTCTTCCGTACGCCCGAAAAGAAGAAGAGAGCAAGGCCAAGGTGGTCTATACCCGCATGAGCCTTTCGGAGTGGATAGCCAATATTGCAGGCGGATTGTTGCCTTTACTGCTTTTACCTCTTTCTTATTGGGGGATGCTGTGCTTTCCGTGTGTACTTTTCATTGGATTGGGCTGGCTGCTCAAGCGATGTTTAGGAGGATATACCGGCGACTGTTGTGGCGCACTTTTCCTTTTGTGTGAACTGGCGTGCTGGATGGGAGCAGTAGTGATGGCATATAATTTTTAATACGGTTAGACATAAGAGAATGAAAGTATATTTAGTTCGACATACTTCGGTGGATGTGGCACCCGGGACGTGCTACGGGCAGACCGATGTGCCGCTGCGTGCTTCGTTTCAGGAAGAAGCAGAGGCATGTAAAAAGGCCCTTCAGGATACGGAAATGCATTTTTCACGTATCTATACCAGTCCTTTGTCCCGCTGTACACGCTTGGCGGCCTATTGCGGCTTTCCCGAAGCGGAACGTGACGAGCGGCTGAAAGAGATGAACATGGGTGAGTGGGAGATGCAGCGTTTTGAGGAAATAACCGACCCGCGCATCCAAGAATGGTATGACGATTACCTGCGGGTACGGACTACCGGAGGCGAGTCGTTCATGGACGTGCTGGCCCGTGTGTCCGACTTCTTTGACCATCTGAACCGTACTTCAGGTCCGGCACTGGTGTTTGCCCATGGAGGTGTGCTGGTAGCCGCACAGGTCTATGCCGGCAAGGTGAAACTGGAAGATGCCATGAAAGCTTTGCCTCCCTACGGAGGAATGGTGGAAATCGACTTGCCGCTTCCGCGTTTGCATCCGCTCATGCTGGCTGGAACGGGAAGTGACGTAGGTAAGAGTGTGCTGGCTTCGGCACTATGCCGTATCTTTTTGCAGGACGGATATCATCCGGCACCTTTCAAGGCACAGAATATGGCACTCAATTCGTATGCCACTCCCGAAGGACTGGAAATCGGACGGGCACAGGCGGTGCAGGCTGAGGCTGCAGGAGTACCCTGTCACACCGACATGAATCCTTTGCTGCTGAAACCGACTTCCGACCATACTTCACAAGTGCTACTGAACGGCAAGCCCATAGGCAACCGAAGTGCGTATGCCTATTTCCGGACAGAGGGACGGGATGAGTTGCGCCGGGAAGTGAACCAGGCATTCGACCGCCTGGCAGCCCGTTACAATCCGGTGGTGATGGAAGGAGCGGGCAGCATCTCGGAAATCAACCTGAAGGATACGGATTTGGTAAATCTGCCCATGGCGCGTCATGCCCATGCGGATGTGATTCTGGTAGCCGACATCGACCGGGGAGGTGTGTTTGCCAGTGCCTACGGTTCGGTGGCCTTGCAGACGCCGGAAGACCGCAAACGCATCAAGGGAATCATTGTCAATAAGTTTCGTGGTGACCTTCGCTTGTTTGAGTCGGGTGTGAAGATGATGGAAGAAATCTGTGGCATTCCGGTGCTGGGCGTGATACCGTATTACCACGATATTTACATTGAGGAAGAAGATTCGGTGGAGCTTTCCTTGAAACAGCGGAAAGCGGTGCAGGGGAAGGTCAATGTGGCGGTGGTGCTGCTCCGTCATCTCTCGAACTTCACTGATTTCAATATGCTGGAGCATGACGAACGGGTAAACTTGTACTATACGAACAACGTGGACGACCTGATGAAGGCCGACATCATCCTGCTACCCGGCAGTAAAAGTACTATCGACGATTTGTATGAGCTGCGTCGTAACGGAGTGGCACAAGCTATTTTTCAGGCACGTCGCAACGGCGCTACCGTGATGGGAATTTGTGGCGGATACCAGATGATGGGGCAGCGGATTGCCGACCCCGACGGAGTGGAAGGAAGTATCAGTCAGATGCCCGGATTGGGACTCCTGCCGACAGAGACGGTTATCGAAGGAGAGAAGGTGACACGTCAGGTACGTTTTGCTTTCCTGTTTTCCGAAGAACCGACCTGCACGGGATACGAAATCCACATGGGGCGTACTTCGGCGGTGGAAGGAGAGACTTTGACTCCGTTAGTACGTCTGGAGAATGGAGAAACGGATGGCTGTGTGGTGGACCGGAAATGCGCGGGTTCCTATATTCACGGCATACTGGATAATCCGGAAGTGATAGAATGGTTGCTGGCTCCGTATGCCGAAAAGCTGGGGCAACCTCAGCTGGATTATACCGCTTTCAAGGAAGAACAATACAACAAGCTGGCCGACCATGTGCGGAAGCACCTGAATATGCCGCTGCTTTACCAAATACTGACTCAAAATGATTAACGGACACGGAGACGACGCCTATCGCTATACGGCCATTCGTGCCAATTTCAGTTCGAATGTGTACCACCGGGTGAACCATGACGGGTTGAACCGCTACCTGGCCGGATGCCTGTCGTGTATCCGTTCCTATCCGGAACCGGAACCTTATGCGCTGGCTGCCGAGCTGGCCCGGTTGCATGGTGTCAGTCCGGAGGAAGTCTGTGTGACGAACGGAGCCACAGAGGCCATCTACCTCATTGCCCAGGCTTTTCGCGGGAGTCATTCTGCCGTGTGGATACCGACCTTTAGTGAATATGCAGATGCCTGTCGTTTGCACGGACATCGGGTGGAAGGCATTTCCAGCCTGGAGAAGCTGACGGACGGTGAAGGGATTTTCTGGCTGTGTAATCCGAACAACCCCACGGGGCAGACATGGGATGTCGTCACGCTTCGCCGACTGATAGTCGCATATCCCCGAAAGCTGTTTGTCATCGACCAGTCGTATGCGCTGTTTACGGAGAAAGAGGTGCTGTCCGTAGCCGAGACGGTGAAACTGCCTAACGTATTGCTGCTGCATTCCATGACCAAATGCTATGCGGTGCCGGGCCTGCGTCTGGGAGCGGTGACGGGCAGCAGGGAACTTCTTTCCCGGATACGTGCCTGCCGTATGCCTTGGTCGGTCAATGCCTTGGCCGTAGAAGCTGGACATTATCTGCTACAGCATCCGGAGGAATATCGCATGGACATACAGGCTTTGCTGGCTGAGCGGAAACGGGTGACCGATGCGCTGGAAGCATTGGGTGGGGTAGAGGTACTGCCTACGGATACGCATTATTTCTTGGCGCGGCTTCAGCAGGGTACTGCGGCACAACTGAAAGAATTCTTGGCTACCCGGCACGGACTGCTGATTCGCGACGCATCCAATTTCGAAGGACTGGATGCACGTTATTTCCGTATCGCCATACAGACGGAAGAAGAAAACAATCGATTAATTGAAGGCATACACGAATGGATACAGAACTCGTAATGGGATTGATTCCCCTGGCAGGAGGTTTTCTGCTTGATAAGATTTTAGGTGACCCGCTGTGGCTGCCCCATCCAGTGGTAGGATTCGGGAAACTGATTTCACGGTGTGAACGCAGAGGGAATCAGGGAACTCACCGCAAACGAAACGGAGCATGGACCGCAATAGGGTTGGTCGTGTTTACCTTTCTGTTGAGCAAAGGATTGCTGGAAGCAGCCGCTCTGCTGCATCCGTGGGTAAAGATAGCACTCTCGGTAGTGGCCGTATTCTATTGCCTGGCCGGAAAAACCCTGATAGATGAAGTACGGATGGTGTTTGAAGCAGCAGATATTTCGCTGGAAGCCGGAAGAAAGCAGGTAGCCCGCATTGTGGGAAGAGACACCTCTGCCTTGACTGATCAGGAGGTGCGTACGGCGGCCCTCGAGACCTTTGCCGAGAATTTGAGTGACGGTGGCATCGCTCCGCTTTTCTGGTATTTCCTGTTGGGGGTGCCGGGGATGCTGGCGTATAAGATGGTCAATACCCTCGACTCTATGATTGGCTACCGGAATGCCCGTTATAAAGATTATGGCTGTTGGGCGGCCCGTATGGACGACGTGGCCAATTACCTTCCCGCCCGGCTGACTGCCCTGCTGATGGTGCTGGTTTCTGGTCGCTGGTCGTTGCTGAAGTTCGTGGCGCATTACGGGCGGATGCATGCCAGTCCTAATTCCGGTTATCCGGAAGCGGCATTGGCCGGAATCCTGAACTGCCGCTTTGGCGGTCCGCACGATTATTTCGGCGAGACGGTTTACAAGCCTTTTATCGGAGACAATCCTCGTTCGCTGAGCAGTCGGGATATGCGTGTGGCCATCCGTATCAACCGTGGGGCTGAACTGTTGATGATATTGCTTACGATATGTATGTATTTTATTGTGATTCAATAATTTATTGAAATTCTCCTTAAGGACTTCAATGAGCATAAAAAACGCAAGTGCGTTTGAACTAAAACGTAAAAGAGTTTTGGTCCAAACGCACTTGCGTTTTAAGTAAAACGTCCTTGCGTTTGAAGTGTACTGAAAATAGTTGTCAGTTTGAAGATTAATTCCTGACTAAGTTG
>ERZ780076.200-NODE-200-length-34751-cov-4.194288_pt1 | contig 34751 bp, 28 predicted proteins | sample MGYA00511022_ERZ780076 | MGnify/ENA primary metagenome ERZ780076 (study PRJEB29588, sample SAMEA2148733) | human gut metagenome | biome: human gut; feature: human-associated habitat; material: faeces | place: Denmark | collected 2008/2010 ... | reverse complement strand
TTAGATAAAATTGATGATTGTGAAGACACAAATGACTTATATGAATGACTTCATATATTAGAATCATACTGATACTCAATAAATTTTTGATGTTTATAGTTAAATAAATATAAAAGATAGTGTGTAAAATTATTTGATATATCCATTGATGCTAAATATAAAATAAGTAATCAGTATCAGCGGAATTATAGAATTAATCTATACAAAAGCCGAGAAGAAATTGACTGCATTGTCACATTTTTGCTCGGCTTTTTATATTGAAACAGAGTGACTAATTAATATAATATTAGTATAAATATCTCAAATCCATAGAAAAATTCTATAAATAATTTTTTTGTGGGTTATTGGAATACATAATCAAATCTAAGGTAGCCGTAACGCAAAATAAAGGCTCGCTTTTTTCTTTGCAGAGAGCTAAAGCCGTAAAATATTTCTCGGGGCAACAAAAAAGGAGCCGCAAGCCGAAGGGCTTACAGCTCCGCTTTTATTTTGTTTGATTATCGCATCAGATGGATTTGAGAAGCCTCGGAAGTCTCGCGAGAGTTCCGCCGAGTCTCCAGAAAATCGTATTGAAGCCCACAAAACTCGACTCGTCGTCATTGAGCATTTTGAGGAGTCCCTCTGCCTGCTTCGGCGAGAACGCGCCCATACTCATCGAAATGAAGTTACGAACGGGTATCTGCGTTGCCATAGCCGCGAGCATTTTGCCGTCGCCGTTAGCGTCGGAGCCCATACCGGACATTATCTTTTCGATAAGTCTGCAAAGCTTGCCGCCCCACTTGGTGTGGCGTGCGTCGTTAAGGCAGCAGTAAAGGTCAATCTTCTTGTTCTTATCTATTTCGGGATTCGGAAGCTCACCGTAAACAGCAGCGAAATCATCACGAGTGATATTTGCAACATTGTTGTAGTAATTCGGAGCTGTCTTTCTGTAATCCGGAATGCTTGCGGTAACGGTGGATTCAACGGTCATGGAAGCCGTAAGCTTGATATCGCGGCTCGAAGAACCTACGAGTATATCAAATTCACCGGTTTCAACCATCCAGTCGCCGAGCTCTACGTTGTAGAACGCGAACGCTCTCTTGGAAAGCTCAACAGAAACCTCTTTCTCTTCGCCTGCTTTAAGGAATACCTTCTTAAATCCGCGAAGCTCTTTCTTCGGACGGAAAATGGTGGATTCCTTATCGGCAACGTAAACCTCGGCGATTTCCGCGCCGTCTACACTGCCTGTATTCTTTATCTTGAACGAAACCGTAACCGTATCGGTATCCTTCATTTTGTCCTTTGAGAGCTTAATATCGCTGTACTCAAAGGTGGTGTATGAAAGGCCGAAACCAAATGGGAATTCAACATCAATATCGGCTGCGTCATAATATCTGTAACCGATGTAAACCGATTCTCTGTGCTCCGAGGTAACGGGTCCGCCGGGGAAGTTGCCGTAGGTCGGGTTATCCTCAAATGCGCGCGGATAAGTCTCGCTCGTCTTACCGGAGGGATTGACCTTGCCGGTAAGGATGTTTGCAACGGCGATGCCGCCTGCCTGACCGCCGAGACCGGAATTGAGAAGTCCCTTAACATTTTTAAGCCACGGCATAAGAATTACCGAGCCGCCTGCGATTACAACAACGGTGTTGGGGTTTGCCTCGGCAACCGCAGCAACAAGCGCATTGTGCTCTGCCGGAATTTCAATTCCCTCTCTGTCGTAGCCCTCGCCCTCGAATTCTTCGGTAAGACCTACAAATACAACGGCTACATCAGCCTTAGAAGCGGCCTCTTTAGCCTCTGCTATAAGCTCTGCACTTGTCTTTCTGGGTGTCTTGTCCTTCTTGGAGGGAGCACTCTTATAATAGCCCTGAGCGTAAGAAATGTCTACGCCGAGCTTCTGAAGCTCGTCAAAAGCGTTTGAAAGCTTAGTGGGGTTGATTACGGAAGAGCCTGCGCCCTGGAAGCGCGGTGCCTTTGCCATTTCGCCTATAACGGCAACCTTTTGGCCGTCCTTGAGAGGAAGTATGCCGTCGTCATTTTTGAGAAGCTGCATTGAGCCCTCGGCTATCTTCTGAGCTATTGCGTGATGAGCGTCAACATCATATGTATGTGTCTTTTCAAGAGCCGGCTTTGATTTGACTATAAGGTCAACTACCGTATCAACTCTCTCATCAAGTATTTTTTCATCAAGCGTACCGTCTTTTACGGCAGCGATGATTCTGTTTGTGTTAAGGTCGCCCGAGCAAGGCATTTCAAGGTCGGTGCCTGCCTTAAGTCCGGGGATTCTGTCAACGGAAGCACCCCAGTCGGTTACGATAAGGCCCTCAAAGCCCCACTCTTTTCTGAGCACCTTTTGCTGAAGCCATTCATTTTCCGAAGCATAAACGCCGTTGATTCTGTTATAAGAATTCATAACCGTCCAGGGCTGAGCCTTTTTAACGGCTATTTCAAATGCGGTGAGATAAGTCTCGCGAAGAGTTCTCTCGTCAACTACCTCGTTGACTACCATACGGAAAGCCTCCTGAGAGTTAGCCGCGAAGTGCTTGAGAGAAGTACCTACGCCCTTTGACTGAACGCCGTTTATAACGGCTGCCGCACATTCGCCGGCAAGAAGCGGATCCTCCGAAAAATACTCAAAGTTTCTGCCGCCTACGGGAGCGCGCTTGATGTTTGTGCCGGGGCCTAAAATGGTAGATACCTTTTCCTTAAGGCACTCTTCGCCCATTGCCTCGCCCTCTTGCTCCAAAAGCTCCGGGTCCCAAGAGCAGGACGACGTAGCCGCAGGGGGGAAGCAGGTTGCCGGAACAGAGTTTCCGAGGCCTATGCCGCCCGTTGAGCTCTTTTTGTCCGGATTAGCCTTGCGAAGGCCGTGAGGGCCGTCGGTAATCATTATCTTCGGAAGGCCGAGCTCCGGAGCTTCCTCAAGATGCCAATAGTCATAGCCCGAAACAAAAGCTGCCTTTTGCTCGAGGCTCATTTTTTCCACAATTTCCTTATGCTTCATATTTTTCCTCCGTTTTTATACAGCACTGCGCTTGAAAAGCCGCGGCACTTGCATTTTTGAAACCAAAATCATTTTACACCCGCAATGGGTATAATAATATAAATATTCCGTTGTTTTTATAATAATTTACGGATTATTTATAATAATCGACAGCCGCTCTGCCCGAAGTAACTTTTTTAACATACGAAGCCACCTTTTGATGCTCCGGATGAACTTTATAGGCGTTGAGGTCGTCCTCGTTTTCGGTGACAACTGTAAGCATTGCGTCAAAATTACGGTCGCACACCACTTCGTTTTTAATGAAGGTGAGACTTTTGATTTGGGGAATTTTTTCCGGTAACGCAGTAAGACCGGCTCTCACGATTTCGATGTTTTCGTCAAGCGTTTTGCCCTCTGCATCACAGAATTTCCACATTACGTTGTGATAAAGCATTTTCTCACCTCCGAAAAGCCGTTACAAGCTGTAACCGCATAATTATTATATAATTTTAACATAGAAAATCTTAATGGGCAATAGCTTTTTTAGTAAAAACATTGCTAAAACAGCGTTTTTTTGAGCGTATACGCAGTTCAGCATCGCTTTATGCCGAAAAAGACTAACGGTGAGTCTTAGCCGAGCTTTCGGCAAAACTAAAAAAAGCGGAGATTCGCCGCAGCGAACCTCCGTAAAACGAGCTTATTTATTTTTGATTGCTGCCGTAACCGTAACCATATCCGTAACCGTAACCGTACTTTTTGTTGTAGGACGACATAAAGCGTTTCGGCATACCGCTCTCTGTATCATTGTAGATACATCCGACGAGCTTGGTGCCGGAATTTTCGAGGTTTTCAACGGCGCGCTTAATACGTCTTGAAGCAACCATATCGTTTCTGACAACAAGAAGTATTCCGTCGGCATAGCTTGAAAGTATCGACGCATCCGCCACAACTCCGCAGGGAGCCGTATCAATTATAATATAATCAAACTCCTTTTCCGCGGATTTGATTATATCGGACATAGCGTCCGTAGAGAGAAGCTCCGACGGGTCAAATACGGGCTTTCCGCTGACAAGCAGGAAGAGATTGTATTTTTCCGAATACTTTATCGCCTCGGCGAGAGTTTTTTCGCCGTTTATGACACCGTATACGCCGCCGTCCTCGGAGGCATTGATTCCGAGAAGCTTCGCAACCGCGGGTTTACGCAAGTCGCCATCCACCAAAAGCACCGACTTGCCGTTTTGTGCGAGTGCAAGTGCGATGTTTACCGCGCTTGTCGTCTTGCCCTCGTTTTCGGCTGTACTCGTTACCACAAAAGTTTTGTACTTCTCACGCTGAGCGGTGTGCTCGATCTTTGTTCTTATAATCTTAAAGGTTTCGATGAACGGGAAACCGCTGCGTCTGTCGGAAATAAGCAGAGGCTTATAATCCTCACCCTTTTTCTTCTTTTTACGGTTAACGTGAGCGACCATACCGATAACGTCAACGCCGAGCTTGTCCTTAACATCATCGGCGGTTTTAACCGTATCCTTGGCAATTACCGCGAGAACAATCGCAAATATCGATATGACGAGACCTGCGGCAAAGCCTACTATGGTATAGTTTCTTGCGCTCGCATCGCGGTTCGGAGCACTCGCAAGAAGCGGCGGGTCGATAACCGTCAAGGTGGTACTCGGGAAAGCCGCGTTTATGGCGCTCTCATAGTTATTTACATAGGCATTCGCTATTCCGTATGAAACGTCGGCATTCGGCGTAGTCACGGTAAGATTTATTATAGCCGTGTCTTCAACGGCCTCAACCGAAACCCAGCTCTTTATGTCTGAAACGGAAATATCTTTAAACCCGCTGTTGTCGGCAACTCTCTTTGAAAGCTCTGTCGTTGTAAAAACATATTTGAAGCTCTCGGCAAGCGTTGCAGACGCGTTAAGGTCCGATTGAGTCTGACCCGAAACGGCGAGTGCCGAGGATTTATTGTTTGCTATAAACGTTATCTTAGACGAATACGACGGCGTGTAGGTAAGCTTTGCAACGGCAAAGCCGAGCACAGCCAGTACCACTGCCGAGATAACAACTATTTTCCAATGCTGCAATATTTTTTTGAGGTATATAACGACGCTGTCGAGATTGTCGCTCTCCTCAGCATGAGTTTTCCCCGAAGATGAATATGCCATCTTTTTAACTCCTTTTAAGCTTAATTAACGCAAAACAATTATTTGTATTATATCAAATTCGTCCCGATACTACAATAGAAAAAAATAAATTTATATTTTTTTTGAATGCAAATGTCCGTCTTTTATCTCTATAACGCTGTCGGCAACTTCAAAAGCCGCGGTTTTGTGAGAGATAATAACGCACGTTCTGTCTTTTAACGACCTCAAGCCCAAAAGGAGCTTTTTCTCCGTTTCGGCGTCAAGCGCGGACGTCGCTTCGTCAAGCAGCATAACAGGCGCGCCCGACAGCACAGCCCTTGCAACTGCGAGGCGCTGAATCTGCCCCTCCGACAGTCCCCTGCCGTTTTCCATAAGGACGGTATCAAGGCCGCTCGGCAGCTCGTTTATAAAATCATAGGCGCAGCTTATTTTTGCCGCCTCGAGAGCTTCTTCGTCCGTCGCGGTGCTGTTTGTGAGCTTTATGTTATCGCGTATGGTGCCGCTCATCAGCATATTCCCCTGCGGAACATATGCAAACAGCGGACGCATATATTTGTCAATATGATATTTTTTGCCGCCGGACACAACGCTTATGCTTCCCTTTTGCGGTGTAAGCACCCCTGTAAGCAGCTTGAAGAATGTGCTTTTCCCGATGCCGGATATTCCCGAAATCACTGTGAAATCGCCCTTGTTTATCCGCACAGAGCCGTCCTCTATTACATTTTCTCTGCCGTAGCCGAAGGTCACGCTCTCCATTTCCATATATGACATCTCATCATATATTTTGCCGACGTCAAGCCCCGGCATATTATATGCGACGCTCTCGGGGAGATACTCGGTTTCAAGTATCCTGTCGGCGGAGGCGAGCATGGTATAGTATTTCGGCAGGTAACCCGACAGACTCGTAACGGGCGTTTGCACCTGACTCACAAGCTGAACTATCGCCGTGAGAGTTCCGAAGGTTATCGCTCCGCGGCTCAGCCTTGCGGCACTCCAAAGCATCGCGAAAAGCCAGCCCACCGAAAATGCCGCCGAAAAGCCTATATTTGCGAAAATCGACCACCTGTTGCGTTTTATTTTAGCATAGTAATTTTCGTCCTGATACACCTTCGAGCGGTCTTTCATCATATCGGCAACGTCAAATATCTTAACGACGAGCAGATTTTCTATTACCTCCTGCATAAAGGAGCGGACTCCGCCGTCGGTTTTTTGCACCGCCTTGTGAAGAGACTTCATTTTGCCGCGAAAGAATCGGGTGAATACAAACAGCAAAGCTCCGCCTGACAGCAATATGAGTGAAAACATCCTGTCAAGCGAAAAAAGAGCCGCAAAGGCGCAAACGAGCCTCGTCACCATAGCAACGGCGGACGGCAATATCGTTACGACGCCGTCGGAAACCACCGAGACGTCACTTGTGAGCCTTGTCATAAGCTCGCCCGTGTGAATCGAGGTGATTTTTTCGTAGTCCTTTTTGAGTATTGATGAAAACAGCTCTGTTTTAATGCTTATCTCGATTTTGCCCTGTACTCTCGCCTCAAGTGCTTTGCAAACAACCTTGAGAAATGTCTGTAAAAGTATGAGTGCGCCCAAAGCGACGCCGTTTTTAATCAGGGCGTTTTTATCGGCATTTTGCGCCGCGTCTATTATATACTTCGCATACAGTGCCGTCATAACTCCGCACACGGAAAACAGGGCGTTGCCGATTATCAGCAGCACCATGCGAGGGCTCTCTTTTTTTGAGTGAGAGGCTATCCATTTTTCGGCAGAGCTTTTTTTCACTTACCGAGCTTCCCCCTTATTTTTACTATATATTTCCTTATGGGAAACAGAAGCTTCCAAAGCTTAACATAGAGGCGATATCTACGGCTGCCCACGGAAAAGGTTTTTCCCTTGCGCGTTATAAACGCAACCTCGCCTATTATGTTCTTATCGGTTATGCCGTGCTCCCTGACCCATTGATTGTCGCCGCACATAACGTATCCGTTTTCGTCCTCGCCGACTTTTCTGTGCAGCACAAATGCGCCGTCGTTTCGGCGGTAAAACGGAATCGCATCTTTTTCAAGCGGCAAAACGGCACTTTTAAGCGTAACCTTATCTCTGCCCGCCACAAGCAGCGGCAGCATGCTCGTTCCCGTAATCGGTAAAACGACCGTTCCGCCGGCTGAGAGCTTCTCCTCGATTATCGGGAGCAGTTCCTCTAATTTAACTCTTTTTTTGCCGTCCAAAATATCATTCCTCTAAAAGTCCGTTTTTGCGGAGCTTTTCAAGATAGCGGTCAATATCCTGCGCCGCGGTCTTTTCGTCTGTATCGTACCGTGAGAGCACGCTTTTCAAAAGCTCGTCGCGCGTGGTTTCCTTTTCGAGCTTGCCCCACAAAAATGCGCCGACGGGATTCAGGGTTATCATGCCCGTGAAGTCCGCCTGAACGGCTCCGACCGGCACAACCACATAGCTTCCGGCAACCTCACTTAGCATAAAGCCGTCTTTAATTTTCATATACCAGCACTGCCTTTCTTTTTCTTAAGCTATCGGATTTTGTCTGTAATATTCCTCTATTCCGTCATACGACACGTGCGCCGCCGACGGGTCCATATTGCATTTGAGCAAAAAGACCGGCACCTCTTTTAAAAGAGCGGCGAACAACCCCAAAAGGATACCCATATATCGCGGTGTTTTCGGGCGCACGGTCTGTGACATAAACAGCGGCACGGCACTCGCCGGACTTATTTTTTCAATACTGTTCTCTCGGCTTCTCTCTATAAACACGACAGCCCTTATCGGAGCCGCGGCGTTTCTGCTCTCATCGTTTTTGCCGCTGAACGGTGTGCCGTAGGCAACTGCGCCGCTTTCGTTTATGACAATCGCCGGCTTATCGTCGTTTAATATATATGCGTCGGGAAATTCCGAGAGCCAAAGATGCGTGTGCGTGGATTTGCCGGTTCCGCTGCGCGCGGAAAAAAGATAGGCGTTGCCGCCGCGGCACACGCACGACGAGTGAAGCATAAAGCCGTTAAATTCAAGCAGCTTTAAATAAAACGCCTCGCCCGTCCACACATATCGGCACTCATCGAGTGACAGCATGGGATAGCTTTGCCGCCTACGCATAAAGAAGTCATCGTCGAGTTCTATTTTTATGTCGGTTTTTTTATCGTCACTTGTGAGATACGGTCTGCTGCGTTCAAAAAGCAGTCCGTCTCCCGTCTCAAATTCAACCGTCAGACCGGCTATTTCGAATTTTTCCAAAGCGCACCTTCCCATCTTCAGTCTTCCCGTTGATTGTAACATTTTTTTGCTTTTTTGTATAGTCCGATTTTACCGCGAATATAAAACAAGAGCCGAGCTTACGTTTTACGCAGGCTCGGCTTATTTATTTTCTTATTGCACGCTTCCCTGATCACCGTCACAAGAATACACAAGCGGCATTTTCACCGTCGCCTTAAACAGGTCGCCGTCTATTGAGAGCTCAAGCTTTCCGCCCTGAAGCACGCACAAATCCTTTGCTATCGAAAGCCCGAGGCCGCTGCCCTCCATGGTACGTGACTCGTCTCCGCGTACAAAGCGCTGAGTCAGCTCATCGGGGTCTATATTCAACTTTTCGCGTGAAGTGTTTTTTATCGTTATTGTACCGTATGAGCTGTCCCTGCCGACGTCTATATATACTCTCGTACCGGGGAGAGCATACTTTTTGACGTTGCTCAAAAGATTGTCTATGATTCGCCACGTCTTTTGACTGTCGGCGTATATAACAATCGGCTCTGTCGGCTCGTTGAGCACCGCGTCGAGATTTCTCTCCTCAAAAGCGTCGGACATTTCACCGACCGCCTGAACCGCAAGCTCATGGAGATTAACATTCATCTTGTTAAACGTCACGGCTCCCGATGACGCCTTTGACGCCTCGACAAGGTCCTCGATAAGTCTTTTGAGTCTTATGGATTTTTCATCGAGCACGTTTATATATTTTTGTGCCGAAATATCGTCTATGTCGCACTTTTTGAGCAAATCGACATATGAGATTATCGAAGTGAGCGGCGTTTTAAGGTCGTGCGACACATTTGTTATAAGCTCGGTTTTCATTCTTTCGCCCTTTACCGCCTCGTTTATCGCCTTTTGCATCTCCTCCTGCGTAAGGCTGAGATTGAGCGCGAGCGTTTTTAAGGGCTCAGGCATATTTTCCGAATAGATGTTTTCGGGAGGCTCTCCGGTTTTTGCGTTCTCCGACGCCGCTATTATGCGGTCAAGCGACAGCACATATTTCCACATAAGCGAAACAGTCAGAATATTATACAGCAGCAGCACCGCTGTAAGAAGAACGAACCAAAATCCTCTGCACATAGCCGTAACGCCCGTCAGCACGGTGTTGCCGATTATATAGCCTATAAGCACAAGCAGCACACGGCGCCTTAAGCGCACCGGCTTTTCACGAAGCCTTTTAAGCGGCGAAAATAATTTCCCGATAAGCCTTATAATATACCAAACAAGCGTTGATCGAAGCCAGTTCTTTTTCGCCTTGTAATATTTAGAAACAGAACAGAGCCATTCAAGCAGCACAGCCCACACCGCAACGGCAATAAGCGACATAACCACAAACATCATAAGCGCTTTGCCGTCGGCATAGTAATCGAAAGCATGTTTGTAATCGGCTGCCAAGGTTAAAATTCCGTAAACTCCCGCCCCCGCAACAGCGGCAGCCAAAACAAAATGCAAGTCCGTCGGAAGCTTGTCGAGAAACGAAAATTTGATTTTTTCGGGGCCTGCCGTCTCGCCTGCCGCATATATAAGGTAAACCGACACCATGGCAAGAACAAGCATAGATGCAAGGCTTAAAAATATATAGTTGTATGTATCGGCACTGCTTTTTACCATCTCCGACTGCATATTGTAATAATCGTCGCCTTCCGACAGCGTTTCGGGAAGCATCAGAATTATGTCATAGCCGTTGTTTGAAAAGCATGAGCCGAGAACGTTTGACAGCGTGCGTTTATAGTAGTAATCCGACTTAAGGCTGAAATAGTATTTATCGCCGCTCTGTACGGTATAGAGCGTATCGCGGGTTATTTGCGGACTTGCCGCGACAAGTCCTCCGTCGGCAGTATAGACCATATACCATCTGCTTCCGCTTGTAAACGCCGAATAATCTCCCGATTTTTTAATTTCGTTCGCTTTCTCCTCGGTCGTTTCCGTCTCAAGATTTGTGATTATTTCGCCGGTAGACGGATTATATATATAGTATTTAAGGTTCTTTATATTTTTGATGCTGCGACTCTCCATAGCGACCGTTGTTTCATACTCACGGCGCGCCGCAGACATAACCTGAGAATATGCGTTGCTCACGAGCGATACCAGTTCCTCGTCCGTGGTGGAGGTTGTAAAGGTGACATTCCCCGAATCTCCGCTCTTAAGCGAATAGCTCTCACGGCAGCCGTCATAGTAGTCCTTGTCGTAATTCGGTGAAACTACGTTGTCGGAGCGGGAATAGGCGGAGACGTTTCCGTAGACATTTGTCGTATAGGCGGAAGCGCCGGCCCCCGTAACATCGTCGCTCTTTTGAGAAGAGGAATACTCGGAAGCGGCATATTTATCACGATATGCCGCCACAGCCTCTGACATACATTCCTTTTTGAAGCGCTCCAGCTCCGTGCGAGCCGCGTTTAGTTCCTCGTCGAAAGTGCTGTAATATGTGCTTTTATATGCGTCCCACGTCATAAGGCCGCTGCCGGCATATATCGACTGCACATCGGAGTTCAGCTTCGATGCAAACAGCGACGTTTCGGTCATATCAAGACTTTTTGCCGGCTTAGTAAGGATTTCCGAGCCGTATCTGAACAGGTCGTTTATAGCCTCAACCGCACAAATTGCCGAGGAAAACGCAAGCAACGCCGCAATAAAAAATGCAACGAGCTTTAACCCGAACGAAGTTTTAAAGCTTTTCGATTTTGTAGCCAATGCCCCACACCACCTTTAAATATTTCGGCTCTTTGGGATTTATCTCTATTTTTTCTCTTATTCTGCGTATGTGCACGGTCACGGTTTTTTCCGTCTGGAACGACGGCTCCTTCCACACCGCTTCGTATATCTGATTCGTAGAGAGAACTCTGCCTATATTTTTCATAAGATATTCGAGTATGCCGTATTCCGTAGCGGTAAGCTTGACTTTTTCGCCGTCGAGCGTAATCTCTTTGGAATCGAGGTCAAGAGCGAGCCCTCCCGTAACTATAAGGCTGTCCTTTTTCTCCATACTGCCGAGCGAAACATAACGCCTTATCTGCGATTTCACCCGTGCCATAAGCTCAAGCGGATTAAACGGCTTTGTCACATAGTCATCCGCTCCGAACGAAAGGCCCGTTATCTTGTCCGTATCCTCACTCTTGGCAGAGAGTAGGATTATCGGTATGTTTTTGCTCTCACGGAGCTTCAGCGTTGCGTTGAGTCCGTCGAGGTCAGGCATCATAATATCGAGAATTATACATTGCAGATCGTTTTCCTCCGCTGTTTTTAGTGCCTGCCTGCCGTTTTCCGCCTTAAAAACCTTATACCCCTCAAGATTTAAATATATTTCGAGTGAGTCGAGTATCGCTTTGTCGTCGTCACACACAAGAACGTTATACATAACTTTGCCCCTCTTCCGTATTTTTCGCCTGCTCGGCTGATTTTATTTTAACAGATTATCACACAAAACGGAATACAAATATTTTGTATCTCCGTTTTTCGAGACGACTCCCTACACAGTAAGTTTATACAACATCGAAATTACAAAAGCATATACAAAAAATTACAATTCGGTTAAATTTAAAAAGGCACCGCGAAAAATATTTTATATTGTTAAATCCCTTTTCGTATGATATAATTTACAGTGTATAAATATTATTATTTCGCGCCCTGTAAGGCGGGGCTTGTGGGAGGATATGTCTTGGCGGTATTAAAGGATGTAAAAAGGCTCGTTGTCAAAGTGGGAACCTCCACGCTTGTCTACGACAACGGAAAAACAAATATAAGAAGAATGCATAAGCTTATCTCGGTACTCTCGGATATCGAAAATTCGGGCATCAAGGTAACTCTCGTCTCCTCCGGCGCGATAGGTGTCGGCACGGGAAAGCTCGGGCTCCCGGAGCGTCCGAAGGACACCCCCGGCAGGCAGGCGGCGTCCACCGTAGGTCAATGCGAGCTTATGTATATGTATGACAAGATGTTCAGCGAATACGGCCATAAAATAGGCCAACTCCTGTTCACAAAAAGCGACGTGGAGTCCCACGAAAGGCGCAAAAATCTTATAAATACCTTTGATAAGCTCTTTTCATACGGCGCAATTCCCGTAGTAAACGAAAACGACGCAATAGGCGTTGAGGAAATTGTCTACGGCGACAATGACTGTCTCTCGGCAATAGTCGCAAAGCTCATAGGAGCCGACGCGCTGATAATCCTCACCGACATAGACGGGCTTTATAACGGTAACCCCACAGTCGACGAGGACGCCGAAATAATACCCACCGTAACCGAGATTACAGACGAGCTTATAGGCTTTGCGGGCGGTCACGGCTCAAAATTCGGCACCGGCGGAATGGTGACAAAGCTGCACGCGGCTCAAATAGCCATGAGCGCGGGAATAGATATGATAGTTATGAACGGCTCCGCTCCCGAGGACATATACAAGGCTCTCGACGGCAAGCAAATAGGAACATTTTTTGTAGGTAAAAAGGATTGAGACAAAATGACTGATACCGAGCTTAAATGCCGAAACGCAAAGGAGGCTGCGAAAAAGCTCTCAACAGCCTCGGCAAACGATAAAAACAAGGCTCTTTTACTTATAGCCGAAGAGCTTAAAAGTAACAAGGATTATATTCTCCGCGAAAACGATAAGGATATGAAGGCTGCCGAGGAGAACGGATTACCCAAGGTTCTTTTGGACAGACTTCTTCTCTCTCCCGACAGGATAGACGGCATGGCAAAGGGCGTTATCGAGGTTGCCGACCTGCCCGACCCCGTCGGTAAAACACTCTCCGATATAACAAGACCGAACGGCCTTCGGGTCAAAAAGGTTTCGGTGCCTCTCGGAGTCATCGCCGTTATATTTGAAGCTCGCCCCAACGTTACGTCCGATGCGGCTTCGCTTTGCCTGAAATCGGGCAACTGCTCCGTGCTTCGCGGCGGCAGGGAGGCGATACACTCGAACACCGCAATATTTAATGTAATGCGCGCCGCCCTCAAAAAATCGCCCTTACCGGAGGACTGCATACAGTTTATAACCGACATTTCTCACGAGAGTGCCAACGAGCTTATGACCATGAACAAATATGTAGACGTGCTGATTCCGCGCGGCAGCGCAAGGCTTATAGGCACGGTGGTCAAAAACTCCACCGTCCCCGTTATAGAGACGGGCGTCGGCAACTGCCATATTTACGTCGATAAGGACGCCGACCTCGATATGGCGGCCGACATCATATTTAACGCCAAGACATCGCGCCCGTCCGTATGCAACGCAGCCGAGAGCCTTTTAATTCACAAGGACGTTGCCGAAAAGGCGCTGAAGCTCATCAAAAAGCGCCTTGACGAAAAAAATGTCGAGCTGCGCGGCGACAAGACATCTAAAGAGATACTCCCCGATATAAAGGAAGCCTCCGAGGACGACTGGGGTCGCGAGTACCTCGACTACATAATGTCGGTAAAGATAGTAGATAATATCGACGAGGCCATAGAGCATATCTATAAATACGGAACGGGTCACAGCGAGTGCATCGTCACCGAAAATGACGAGGCGGCAAACGAATTTATGTCGAGAGTGGACGCGGCGGCGGTCTATCGCAATGCCAGCACGCGCTTTACCGACGGCGGCGAATTCGGCTTCGGAGCGGAAATAGGCATATCCACGCAAAAGCTCCACGCGAGAGGCCCTCTCGGCCTGCCGCAGCTCACGTCGTTTAAGTACGAAATTTTCGGAAACGGTCAGATAAGATAAGTTAGGAGAGTCAGAATGTCTGAGGCTAATGTAAATAAAAAGCGTAAAAACCGATGGGCGTTCCCCCTGGGCCTTGTAATAACGGTATTTGCCGTAATAGGTCTTGTCTGCGTAATTCTCGCCGGAGTAAACGCCACAAAAAAAGCGGTAATCAAAAGCAAAAACATAGACGAATACAATACCATGCTGACGCCTGTCGTGATGAACGACCCCGACCCGTTTGACGACATCACAAAGGCAAATAAAAATCAGCTTATTGACATTTCCGTTTGGTCTATTTTAAAGAGCAACCTCTCGCCGGACAAATACGAGTACGGCGAAGACGGTATGATAATTCCCGAGGAGGACGTAACCGCCGAATTTCACAAGCTTTTCGGTACGGACACCGAACCCGAGCACGCCACGGTAAACGGCTACGGCTACACGTTCACCTATGATTCGGCTAAACACACATACTCTATCCCGCTTACCGGTATTGTCCCTACCTATACGCCCGACGTTATAAAGGTTCAGAAAAAAAGCGGAGCCGTGGTTTTGACCGTCGGATACCTTGCAGGAGACCAATGGGCACAAAACAGCGAAGGCGATATGGTGGCTCCCGAGCCCGACAAATATATGAAAATCACCTTAAGGGAAAAAGACGGCAGCTATTATATAAATTCAATTCAGGCTACATCTTCGCCCGAGACGGCAACCACCGCCGTTCAGCCTGTCACCGAGGCGCCGACAGAAGCACCCGAAACCACCTCTTCCGCAGAGGCTGCGAGTGAAACTCAGCCCGTCTCAGACGGCACCGACACGTCTGACACCGCAGCCGAGAGCGAGTACGGCTCCGGCAGACCCAGCCGCGGCGGCGTGACAGTTAATTTTTAACTAAAGACTTTGTGTTAAGATTATTCGGATTCCTAAGGAAAACCGACAGCGTTATAAAAAGGAGAAATTATGGTAAAAATATCACCGTCAATTCTCTCAAGCGATTACGGCAATCTTGAGAGCGAACTTAAAAAAATGGAGGAATGCGGCGCGGATATGATTCACGTAGACGTTATGGACGGGCATTTTGTCCCGAACATCACGCTCGGCGCGCCGATAGTAAAGTGCATAAGAAAAGCGACAAAGCTTACCTTTGACGTGCACCTTATGATAAGCGACCCTTATAAATACGTGCCGGACTTCGCAAAGGCAGGCTCCGACATAATCACATTCCACACGGAATCGGACTCCGATACGGAAAAGACGATAGACGAAATCCTGTCACTCGGCAAAAAGGCGGGACTTTCGGTAAAGCCCGGAACTCCGATAGAGGCGATATATCCGTATCTCGACAAGCTCTCGCTTGTGCTTATAATGACGGTTGAGCCCGGCTTCGGCGGCCAAAGCTTTATGGAGGATATGATGCCCAAGGTCACCGCTGTTAAAAACGAAATAGAACGCCGTGGGCTCAAGGACATCGACATTGAGGTTGACGGCGGAATAAATAAAGACACAATTTCGGTTGCCGCAAAGGCAGGTGCCAACGCATTTGTTTCCGGAAGCGCGCTCTTCGGCAGCGACGACATAAAAAAGACCATAGCCGACTTCAAGAGGTCAGCGACGATATAAAATCGCGGCTTATAAGTTTTTTGTGCTCGAAAAGGTACTCTCTTGTGCCGACAGACGCCCTCACCGGGTTCCCGAATTCGCTGAGCACAAAAAATATTTCTCTTGAAAAGACCGCATACGGCAGAACGCAGGCGGCATAGCTGTTGCCGTCAAAAAAAAGACTCGCCTGTCTTATTTTTTCGCGGTGAGGCAGAAGCCCCCTTGCAAGTCTGAAAATGTCGTCCGTCTGCGGCAAAACACAGACGTAGCCCGAAAACGGCCTTTTGGTTTTTATGCCCTTAAAGCAGAGAATCATAATACACCCTTCGTCCGTCTCCATAACGTCCACGTTCATTTTGTCAAAGGAGGTTATGTCACGGCGAATATGTCTTTGCGCTCTTTTCATTACGTCATTTATAAGGCGTCTGGTTTTCGGATTTTTACAGTCCATCTCCTCAGGACAAAGCTCATAGCGCGACAGCTCGTTTGACGAGAGCTCGACTATCACTCTGTCCCCACGGCTTTTATGTATATTCATAGGAAAGCCTCCCCAAAATAAAAATTATCTCTTTACATCATATTGTCGGAACGCTTGTTTCGCAATGAATAAAATATGGAAAACAGGTGAATTTTTTGGAACAAAGCAAAACATCTGCCGGCATTTCGGCCGAGAGCGCCGCAAAAGCGCGCAGTGAAATTTCAATAACACGCAGATACTTTGCCGATATGCTTATCCTTATGGTCGTTCCGGCCGTGATGGCTTGGTATTACTACGGCGGCAGAGCCGTGCGCCTTATGGTGCTTTCCGTGCTTACGGCCGTGCTCTGCGAAGCCGCAGGCTCGTTTATTTTCAAAGCTCAAGCCTCTGTTTCCGACCTCTCGGCTGTCGCCACGGGCCTTATGACGGCACTTTGTATGCCCGCGTCCGCTCCGTACTATCTGCCGTGCATAGCCTCGGCTTTTGCCGTTATCGTCGCAAAGCTGCCGTTCGGCAATGCGCGTTCTCATATGTTTACGCCGGCAGCGGCAGGCATAGCCTTTGTCACAATATGCATGCCGGATAAGGTCTTTTCTTATCCGGCAATACTCTCGTCCGGCACTGCCGCCGTTTCGGGAGGGCAGGGATTTTTCCCAGGCACGTCTATCGCATATATGCTCTCGCAAAAAAACTCGGTCGGCACCGGCCTTTTAAACTATGTTGACGTGCTTGTAGGCTCGGTTTCCGGCCCTATGGGCGCAACCTGCTCGATAGCACTTTTCGGAGCACTCCTGTTTCTTGCTGTGAGGCGCCCGAAAAATTTCACCGTTTCCGTATCCTTCCTCGCGGTCTGTTTTATTTACGCGCTCCTGTTTCCGCGCGTGCTGACGGGCCGTTTCGTCTCGGCATTTATGGAAATATGCGGAGGAATGCTTTTGTTTTCATCGGTATTCTTTTTGACCGACGACAAGCTTCTTCCGAAGAGCTTTTACGCAAGGATATGCTACGGTGCGGCAGCAGGGCTTATGTGTATGATAATGCGCTCTGTGGGCAAATTCGAAGACAGTACGGTCTTTGCCGTACTGCTTGCAAACGGACTTGTCACCGCATTTGACAAGCTGCCGCTTACAAAGCGCGAAAGACATCTTGTTGCGGCGGAAAACGCCAAGGTGCGCGCAGCTCTCGCGGACAAGCTTGAAGAAAAGGCTCTCGAAAACGGGAAAGGCGGTGCCGAAAATGCCTGATAAAAAGAAAAAAAGCGTTTCCGTTATCAGAAGCAGCGCGATAATCAAAAATCCCGTGCTGTTTGAAGCCATAGGCATTGCACCCGTCGTTGCCATGGCGGTATCGCTCAAATCCGCCATAATTCTCTCGTTTGTGTCCTTAGTTGAGCTTTTACTTATAGAATGTCTCGCCTGCCTGCTTATGAAAAAGCTGAAGGGCAGCGTGCGAAAAATGATATATGCGATATTGGGATTGCTTATAAACATACCTCTGTTTATGCTTTTCCGATACCTTGCCCCCAACGAAACGGCGAGCGCAGGTATATTTTTGCCGCTGCTTGCGGTAAATTCGCTTATCGCGCTGCACTGCGAACGGTTCGCGGTTAAGCACAATTTTAAGGCCACCGCTCTCGATGCCGTTTCGGCAGGCTTCAGCTATGCCGCGGTAATACTTATAGTCGGCGTTGTCCGTGAAATACTCGGCAGCGGCACGGTTTACAGCGTAAAACTGAACATTCCGGTAAAACTGCCGGGTCTTTTAATGCCGTTCGGCGGATTTTTACTGCTCGGCTTTATGGCTGCGGCGTTAAAGGCGATAATAAACAAAAAATACCCCGAAAAGCATCCCGACGCTTCGTTTGACCTCTCCGAAGTCAAGCAGTCGCACGTTATAAAGCTGCGCGAATTTCTCGACACCGACCTTGACTTTTTTGAGTTAGGAGAGGAAGAACCGCAAAACGAAAAGGAAAAGCCTCTCACCGACAAAAGGAAAAGCTCCGCGGCTAAGCGAAAGGCTCCGTCATTATCCGTCAAAAAGACCTCATCCGCTCCGGCAAAGAGCAAAAAAGGTGCAGGCAAAAACGGCGCGAGCAGAAGCAGTTCCGCCGACACCGAGCGGCAAAAAGACAAAAACTTCGGCTCCTCCTCCGAATTCGAAGAGATACTCTCGGAGCTTGAGAAATACAAGCAGTATACTGCTTTTGACGGCAGTTCAGCGTCGCATAGCGACACGGACAAAAGCCCGGAAAAGGACGGCGGCGCGGAAACACAACAACCTAAGGGCGGTGAAGACAAATGAGTGTCATAGCAAATCTTTTTTCGGCGGCGATGTACGCATTTGTGCTTCAAAACCTGATTTTTACCGGCGGCTACGGTGCCTCGGAGGCTGTCAGAATGGCGGCGAAGCCGAAGCAACTTTTCCCGCTCACGGCGTTTATCACATTCTTTTCGACATTCGGCAGTATTTTTTGTGTACTGCTTGAGCAGATACCGTTTATAAGTGCTCTCAGCGAAATACAGCATTCGCTTATTTTCCTGCTTGTGATATGCATTTTGTATGTTCTTATGCTCATTTTGCTGAAGGCTGTTTTCAAGGCCAAAAAGCGAACCGTAAGGCGTCTCGGCGTGGCGGCATTCAATACCCTTGTGCTTGCCGTACCGTTTATAAATTACCGCGCGACCTTCGGCATAGCCGAGGCGATAGGCGTAGGTATAGGCTCCGGACTTGCCTTTATAGTTGCGGTGCTTATGATAAATTTCGGGCTGCGCCGCTTGGTAGAAAACAAAAATATTCCGGAATGCTTTAAGGGCACGCCGGCAGTATTTATATATGTTTCGATTTTGGCGCTCGCTTTTTCGGGCGTCTCAGGCAAAGGATTATCATTGTAAAGGACCGTAGAAAATGGCGTTTGACAACAGAGATATTAAGCCCCGTAAAAAGAGCTATTATCCGTTTTCAAAAAATTATCCGGGCAGACGCTCGGGTACATCATATGCGATAGGCGAAAGCCGCACCCGAAAGAAAAAGGAAAAACGCAAAAAAATCGTCTTTTCGGTTTTTCTTGTATTATTTTTTGTGCTCATATTTGTTGTCGCCACGGTTTCCATTAACCTGTCGAAAAAGCCGTATGAGCATGAGCTTACGGGCGTTCCCGCCGAATATGACGGCAAGCTGCGCGCTCTTTATATGCCCGACGACGTTCTTGACGGCGGTATAGCCTTTGACCTTTTTAAAACGGAGCTCACCGAAACAAAAGCGAATGCCGTTGTGATAGATTTTAAAACGAAGGACGGCTATCTCAATTACGTATCCTCCGTCGGTACGGCGAACGACATAGGTGCGTCGTCCAAGGCTTATCAGAACACGATTGCGACAATCGACAGGCTTAAAAGTGCCGGCTATAAAATAATCGCAAGAATTTATTGCTATGAGGACAGCGTTGCCGCATCGCATCTCGGCGCCGCTGCCGCCGCGACAAATTCGGGCGGCACGCTGTGGCTCGACAACAGCGCTCAGCACGACGGCGAGCCGTGGCTGAACCCGTATTCCCCCGTCGCGGAGAAATACCTTTTGAGCATTGTGAGCGAGATTTCCTCTCTCGGAGTTGACGCCGTTATACTCGATTCCGTGGAATTCCCCGAGAGTATTTATCTCGACAAGGCGGTATTTTCGGGCGAAGAAAAGAGCATAGAGAGCCGCAACGCGGTTTTACATTCATTTATAGAAAAGGTTAAAAACGTGCTCGGCGACAAGCCGCTCTGCGTTATGCTCAGCGCCGCGGACGCGCTCGGCGGAAACACCGCCCGCTATGACGGCTCTCTCTTTGACAGTGCCGCCGATTTTGTGGCTGTGGACTTCAGAAAATCGTCGCAGAGAGACGGCTTTGCTTACGGAGAAAAAACATATTCCGCCGAAACCACCGATGAAAAAGCTCTGGTTACGGACTGTATACCGCTCTTAAGCTCAAAGCTTGACGAAAACTATCAGACCGGCGGATTTATACCGGTCATTGACGACAGCTCGATTATTTCTGAGCTTGACAGCCGAAATGTCAACAATTATGTTTTATTCGGCGAGGGATAAGCTATTATTTTAAAAATACTTGACAAAAGTTCATTTTTCTGTTATTATCGCACTTAAGATATTCCTTATGAAGGGGAGTAGCTTTTACCCGGTGGTCAACATCATGTTGCCTTTCGGCTTCTGGTCACCGAGCCTTATTAAGGTAGCAAGACCTTCGGCAGAGCTAAATTCTGTCGAAGGTCTTTTTTCTTAAAAAAGCGGCTGCTCTTTTTTAAAAAACAGGGAGGAAAAAAATGAAATACTATCTTGAAAGCTCTTCCGAGGTTTTCGGCGAAATAAAAAGCACCGAAAACGGTCTCACTTCCGAGCAGGCACGCCGGCGTTCTGCCGAAACCGGCAAAAACAAGCTTGCCGAGGGCAAGAAAACGCCGCTGATACTGCGTTTTCTCTCGCAGTTTGCCGACCCGATGATAATCATCCTCATTGCCGCGGCGGTAATATCGGCAATAACCTCCGTATTGCAAAAAGAATTCCCATCGGACGTTATCATCATAATGTTCGTCGTAATAGTTAATGCCATACTCGGCGTATATCAGGAGAGCAAGGCCGAAAAGGCCATAGAGGCTCTTCAAAAAATGGCCGCCGCAACAACAAAGGTCTTGCGTGACGGCAAGGTATGCGAAATACCGAGTGAGGATCTTACCGTAGGCGACGTTGTACTGCTTGAAGCGGGCGACGCTGTTCCGGCGGACGGCAGAATTTTTGAAAGTGCAAGCCTTAAAATCGAGGAATCGGCACTTACGGGTGAATCCGTACCCGTCAACAAATTCATAAAGGCAATAGGCCTTGAGGGGCAAAAAGACGTCCCCCTCGGCGACCGAAAAAATATGATGTATATGGGTTCAACCGTTGTTTACGGCCGAGGCAAGGCTGTTATAACAAGCATCGGTATGGACACCGAAATGGGCAAAATAGCAGGTGCTCTGTCAAGCGCAAAGGATGAGCAGACGCCGCTTCAGAAAAAGCTCGGTCAGCTCTCAAAAATTCTCAGTTTCATAGTTCTCGGAATATGCGTATTTATGTTCGCCTTCGATATAGTCAGAGCTCTTGTAACAGGCACGGAAATGAATCTTGACTTCCTGCTCGGCTCGTTTATGCTCGCCGTATCGCTCGCGGTTGCCGCTATCCCCGAGGGTCTTGCGGCGGTAGTAACGGTTGTGCTTTCGATAGGCGTTACCAATATGTCAAAGAAAAATGCCATCATCCGCAAACTCACCGCAGTTGAAACTCTCGGTTGCGCACAGATAATCTGCTCTGATAAAACCGGTACGCTCACTCAGAACAAGATGACCGTAGTCGAGCATTACTGTGACAACGAAAAAATGCTTGCCGAGGGCATGGCTCTCTGCACGGACGTAAATCTTGACGATGACGGCAATCTTGTAGGCGAGCCCACGGAAATGGCTCTTGTGGCATACTCTATGTCGCTCGGTATGAATAAAAACGAGCTTCTGAAGAGCGCGCCGAGAGTCGGCGAGGCTCCATTTGACTCAAATCGTAAAATGATGTCCACAATTCACAAGACTGCGGACGGAATATTACAGTTCACCAAGGGTGCTCCCGACGAGATATTAAAGCACTGCACAAGGATATTCAAAAACGGCGAAGTCAGCCCTCTTACGGACGCAGACAGAGATGCCGTACTCAAAAAGAATAAGGAATTTGCCGACAGAGCACTTCGAGTTCTCGCCTGCGGCTACAAGCAGCTGTCATGTGTTCCCGAGGATCAGTCGCCCGATAATATCGAAAATGAGCTCGTCTTCTGTGGCCTTGTAGGTATGATAGACCCCGTAAGGCCCGAAGTTAAGGCGGCAATCGAGGAATGTCGCGGTGCCGGCATAAGACCCATAATGATAACCGGCGACCACAAGGATACCGCTGTTGCAATAGCCTTGGAGCTCGGCATTATAAAGGACAAGAGCGAGGCCATAACCGGCGCAGAGCTTGATGATATTTCCGATGAGGACTTCAAAGAAAAGGTCACACAGTACTCGGTATATGCCAGAGTTCAGCCCGAGCATAAGGTAAGAATAGTAAATGCCTGGAAGAGCCGCGGTATGATAACGGCAATGACGGGTGACGGCGTAAACGACGCCCCCTCCATTAAGAGCGCGGACATAGGCGTAGGAATGGGCATTACAGGTACCGATGTAACAAAGAACGTTGCGGATATGGTCCTTGCCGACGATAACTTCGCCACCATAGTATCTGCTGTGGAAGAGGGCAGACGAATTTACGACAACATAAGGAAGTCAATTCAATTCCTGCTCTCGTCAAATCTCAGCGAGGTAATGGCTATTTTCACAGCCAACCTGCTCGGCTTCACAATATTAAAGCCCGTACATCTTCTCTGGATAAACCTTGTTACCGACTGCTTCCCGGCCCTCGCCCTCAGTATGGAGAAGGGCGAAAAGGACCTTATGAAACGTCCGCCGCGTAAATCATCGGACGGCATTTTTGCAGGCGGCGTCGGCTTTGACGTAGTATACCAAGGGCTTTTCGTAACGCTTCTGACACTTGCCGCTTACTTCATAGGCCACTTTATGGAGGCAGGCAGATGGGAAATTACCGAGAGTGCCGACGGTATGACCATGGCATTCCTTACAATGTCAATGTGCGAAATATTCCACTCGTTTAATATGCGTTCGCAGCATGGCTCAACCGTATCAATGCTCCTTCACGGCAGCTTCAACAAATACATTTTCGGGTCAACCGTACTTTCCCTCATAACAACTGCGCTCGTTATAGAAGTACCGTTCCTTGCAGACGCTTTTGATTTCACCACTATTGACGCTCGCGAATTCTTCACGGCTCTCGGTCTTGCGTTCCTGATAATTCCTCTCGTTGAAATTGTCAAGGCAATAGAGCGTGCCGTTATAAAGAACAAAGCCAAAAAGCAGACCGCAAAATAAGCTTTGGCGACAAAACAAATACATGTTTTTCAAGGCACGGCAGTAGTTCTTACTGCCGTGCCGTTTTATTTATCCCGCAGCGGCTTAATACTGGATTTTTGCGATAATTTATGTTACCATAATAAAAAAGGCATCGGCGATGGGCGCCACTATTTAAAAAGGAGCGGAAAATATGAATCTTATATTCTTAGGAGCCGCACACGAAGTCACGGGAAGCTGCACGCTTCTCACCGCCTGCGGCAAGAACATTTTGATTGACTGCGGTATGGAGCAAGGACCCGACACATATAAAAACCGGGACATTCCCGTATCTCCCGCCGATATAGACTGCATTTTTCTGACCCATGCTCACATAGACCATTCCGGCAAGCTGCCGTACCTTACGGCAAACGGATACAAAGGGCCGATTTACGCAACCGCGTCCACAGCGAAGCTCTGCAGAATTATGCTTGAGGATTCTGCGCACATACAGCAGTTTGAAGCACAATGGCGCAACCGAAGGGCAAAACGTTCGGGCGAAGCGGGATATGTTCCGCTCTACACTGTTGAGGACGCTCAAAAATGCTGTTCTCAGTTTTTGAGGTGCGAATACGGTGTGGATTATCACGTTTTTGACGGTGTATCCATAAGCTTTACCGATGCGGGTCATCTTTTGGGCTCATCAAGCATTACAATAAACGTCACCGAAAACGGAGAAACCGAAAAAATAGTTTTTTCCGGCGACATAGGCAATACCGAGCAGCCAATTATACGCGACCCACAGTATATTACCGACGCCACATACGTCATAACCGAAAGCACCTACGGCGACCGCAGTCACGGTGAAAGACTCGACTACATATCGCAGCTCGTGCCAATACTTGACCGCACCTTTGCACGCGGCGGCAATGTCGTTATACCGTCGTTTGCCGTCGGCAGAACTCAGGAGCTTTTATACTTTATAAGGCAGATAAAGGAAGAGCGTATGCTCAAAAACTACAACGACTTCCCCGTATATGTGGACAGTCCCCTTGCAGTTGAGGCCACCAACGTTTTTTGCGACAGCTATTCCGACTTTGATGACGAAGCGGCGTCGCTTATCGAAAACGGTATAAATCCGATAGCCTTTCCTAACCTTTATGTCTCCGTGACAAGTGAGGAATCAAAAGCAATAAACTCAGATCCCGCTCCGAAGGTCATAATTTCGGCGAGCGGAATGTGCGAGGCCGGCAGAATACGCCATCACCTAAAGCACAATTTGTGGCGACCCGAATGTACGATTTTATTCGTCGGCTACCAAGCCGTAGGAACACTCGGCAGAGCCATAACCGACGGTGCGACGGACGTAAAGCTCTTTGACGAAAAAATCCATATAAGTGCGGAAATAGAGCAGCTTCACGGAATAAGCGGTCACGCCGACAACGAGGCCTTGTTAAAGTGGATGAAAAGCTTTAAAGCTCCGCCAAAGCACGTATTTGTAAATCACGGCGAGGATACGGTGTGCGAAATATACGCCGCACGTCTTCGCGACGAACTGGGGCTTTCCGCGAGCGCCCCGTACAACGGCGAGGAATACAGCCTCACCGAAAACAAGGTTCTCGTTGAGGGGAACCGCGAAAAGATAGTTAAAAATACAGCCTCGCAAAACGCCTCTCGCCGCGTAAGCACGGTTTATGAGAGACTGCTCTCGGCACAAAAGCGTCTCCAAACGGTTGTGGCACATAATGAGGGCGGTGCAAACAAGGATCTTGCAAAATTTGCGGATCAGATAATTGCGCTTTGCGAAAAATGGGACAGATAAATGACCGAAATTACACTTAACAAAGATGAACATATCGAATATCTCAGCAGGGACTTGGGGCTTATCGTCTCAAAGGAGCACACCTTCGGCACGGACGCGCTGCTGCTTGCCGACTTTGCGTCGCCGAAACGATATGACATATGCTGCGACTTCGGTACGGGCTGCGGCATAATTCCCATGCTCTGGTACAGGGACGGCTGCGGAAAAGAAATATCGGCAGTCGAAATTCAGGAAAAGGCGTGCAGTCAGCTTACGCGCTCCGTCAAGGCAAACGATTTGCAGGACAAGCTCTTTGTGTACAATGCTGATTTGAAAGAAGCTCCGCGGATATTTCCGTGCGGAAAATTCGACGTTATAACGATGAATCCACCGTATAAGGCGGAAAACGCCGGAATAAAAAGCCAAAAGGAAAACGAAAAAATAGCCCGTCACGAAACGCTGTGTAATCTGCGTGACATAACAAAAGCCGCGTCGAAACTTCTGAAATTCGGCGGCAAGCTATGCATTTGCATACGACCCGAGCGCCTTTTTGAGACGATGGAGGCAATGAAGGAATATAAAATCGAGCCGAAAGCGCTGCGCCTTGTTGCAGCTTCACCCGAAAAGGCTCCGTGGCTGTGCCTTGTAGAGGGCAGACTCGGCGGAAAAACGGGCATAACGGTCAAAAACAATCTCTTTATATACAAGAGCACGGACGTTTTGTCCGACGAAATGACAAGAATTTTAGGTAAATACAGGGAGGATATGTAATGACGGGAAAGCTTTACGTTGTCGGCACTCCGATAGGCAACCTCTCGGATTTTTCTCCCCGTGCCGCAGAGTGCCTCAGAAACTGCGATTTTATAGCGGCGGAGGACACAAGAGTCACCCTGAAGCTTTTAAACAGATTTGACATAAAAAAGCCGCTCATCAGCTATTTTGAGCACAACCGCCGTGAGCGCGGAGAAATAATTCTTACGCGTATTCTCGGCGGAGAAAGCTGCGCTCTTGTCACGGACGCAGGTATGCCGGCAATTTCCGACCCCGGTCAGGACCTTGTTGACATCTGCATTGCATCGGGAGTAAATGTTGTATCCGTCCCCGGCCCCACCGCATTTGCCACAGCCGTGGCGCTGTCGGGGCTGCCGTCCGGCAGATTTACGTTTGAAGGCTTTTTGAGCGTAAATAAGCAGAGCCGCTCCGAGCATCTTGACAGCATTAAGGAGGAAAAACGCACAATGGTGTTTTACGAGGCACCGCACAAGCTTTTACGCACGCTTAAGGACCTCTATGCCTGCCTCGGTGACCGCCGTATAGCGATTATTAAAGAGCTTACGAAAATCCACGAAAATGTTGAACGCACCACGCTCAAAAAGGCGTGCGAAGAATATGAAAACATACCTATCAAGGGTGAATTCGTATTAGTTATAGAGGGAGCGCCGCAGGCCGCTCCGGAGATTTACACGGTGGAGTCCGCCGTCGCGAAGGCAAGAGAATTCACAGATGGCGGAATGTCGAAAAACGAGGCGGCAAAAAACGCGGCAAAGCTCACCGGAATCAAAAAGAGCGACATATATAAAATCCTGACGGAGGAATAATAATGGAATATTGGTACTTGTGGCTGCTTCTTATCGTCCTGTGCGTCATTACGGTATTTGTACTTAGCAAAGCCTCGGCGGCGGCTAAAAAGCACAACAACGAGCGTGACGCTCTTTTGAGAGAATATGACAGAAAGAAAGCTCTAAAGGATGAGTTTTCATTCTTAACGCGTGAAAAAGCGGAGAGTTCCGACCCGGAAACCCTATTAGAGGGTGTTTCGGCGGTCTTACAGGCAAAAACAGAAAAGGCCGAAGACCCTGAAAAGGTATTCGGCAAATTTACAGAGGTGCAAAAATACATTTACACTCTATACTATTTTTTAGAGGATACCGAGAGCGATTCCCTCTCGTTCTTTTTCAGAAACAACGGTGAGCCGCTGACATTTCTCGCTTCAAAGGCACTCTGTGCCGTCGGCGAAAACGAGCTTTCTTTGATTGTCGAAAAGGAATTTTCGATGTACGATGAAAACAATGAGGAAGTCTCCGTGGACAAGGACGAAATTGAAAATCTTGACGGCGAATTCAAGGCGAAGCTTCAAAAGCAGCAAGTTTTAAACAGCATAAAAACATATATTATAAAAAATATCGATATGCTGTCTTAAAAAAGGGAGAAAAGCTCATCCGCGGCTCTTTTCCGCCGCTAACTCGGCAGCTCTTTTGCGTATCAGCTTTTCCGAATGCTCCACAACGGTTTTTACGCATTTCGGTTCGGCGATATTCTTTTGCGATTCCTGATTTGCCTCGGCCATCAGCTCCCTTATTATATCCGTCATCAGCACGCTGCCGAAGACCGGACTTGTCTCGCAATCGAGCGATATCCACTTTTTCGGAATATAACCGCCGTTTGCGGCGCAAACAGCCATACGGTATATCGAAAGCGCAAAATAATCCTTCAGCTTTTCCGGCGAACCGCAATTTATCATACTGTCATTGAGCATAACGGACGCGCGAAAAAGCGTACTCGTGCGGTATTCTCCGTCCTGCACGGTATCGGTCATATCAAATTCCTCGCTCAGAGAGCGTCTTGTATCGACCTGACCTAAGAGGTAATCGCAGCTCACATCAAAAAAATTCGACGCGCGGCACACAAAGTCAAGGCTGCACTCCCTTATACCCTTTTCATAGTGCGACAGGAGCGACTGCGACACACCGAGCATTTTTGCGGCGTCCTTCTGGCTCATACCGCGCTCCCTGCGAAGCTTAGTCAGCCTTGCGGCAAATACGGAATTCATAAAATGTCCCCCAAATATTACAAATTGTATTATAATTATATATCAAATTAGACTGTTTGTACAGTATTATCCCCCGGAAGGAGCAAAGCAAAATGAAAGCTTATAAAATTCACCTGATCCGCCATGCCATGACAGAGGAAAATCTTGACGGCAAATATATCGGTCAAACCGATGTGCCGGCATCCGAATACGGGCTCAGGCAAATCAAAGACATCATAGATGAATACGGCGGCTATCCCGAGGTTGACGCGGTGGTTTCAAGCCCCTTAAAGCGTTGCACGGAAACCGCAAAGCTCATATATCCCGACAAAGAGCCCATGATTTTAAACGGGCTTATAGAGTACGACTTCGGCGAATTTGAGGGCAGAACCGCCGACGAAATGAAGGATGACGATGCCTTTAAAACTTGGCTGTCGGGTGAGCACCCGGAAACGCCCGTACCCTTCGGCGAAAGTCAGGCGGCCTTCAACGAGAGAGTCTGCTCATGCTTTGCCGGGCTTATCGACGGAATTATAAAAGCCGGCGTAGAATCGACCGCGGTAATAACCCACGGCGGAGTTATTATGTCGCTTATGACTGCATTTGCCATACCGTCGCTGCCCATGCACGAGTGGATGGCACCGAACGGCACGGGATATACCCTCAGGATAGACCCGTCCGTGTGGAGCCGCGGTCAGAAGCTCGAAACCTTTTCGGAATGCCCGGCCGTGGCACTTTCCGACGACCAGGAGCGTGAGTTATGGGACTTTTACCCGACAGAGCGAGACGACGAATACGATATAACCGATGATGTATACGGCGATAGCCCCGATGAGGACGAGGATTTCTGGAAGGGCTTATAAGCACTTCTTCTGCACGGCAGGTTTTTTCGGCGCGGTGATTATATAAAAAATTAACGGGCAGCATAAAGCTACCCGTTAATCGGAGAGATTCTGTACGGTCTCTTTTTAGAGGAGAAACATAAAAAACATCAAAGACGTCCGCAAGGGGAGGCTCACTTTATCTCCCCCGTCTTTGTTCTCAAATTATATCATTTCGGTTTTTAAAAATCAGCAAAAGTGCAAAAATGTCGAAAAATGGGTACATAAATGTCGAAATTTGTCGAATAAGAATCGATAAAGCGAGAAAAAGCTTTTGCTCACGGATATTTTAAGTCTGAAAAAAAAGGATGTAAAAACTCGGTTTTTACATCCTTTTAATGCTTTTACAGCCGTTTATTTATCTTCCTCGGACGGGTGCCAGTTAAAGGTATAATTCATATTGTCTGTGCAGTTAAAGGTCACGGTTCTGTCACCTATATACGAGAGGCTCCCCTCGCCCTTTGCATAAGACGTTATCGTCATATTCTTGTAGAATTCAACCTTTGCCACCTCGTCGGTAACGGCGTCAAACGTAGCAATTATTACCGGTGAATTGTATGCTATCTCATAATCCGACACCGAAAAATAGCTCTCGCCCTTTTTAAGCTCGGACAAAATCGCACTTTTGTCATGCGGAGAAAACGCGTGTGCTACGGCAGACGGGTCATTTTTGAGCGTTATTATAATTGTGCGGCTATAAGAAACGGGCACGTTGTTTTCATCGGTGTCCTTTTCATATGTGGGTGTGAGCGAAGTAATTACCGACTGAACATCGTCCATGGTGAGGCGCGAGGCACAGCTGTCGCCAAGCAGATAGACCTTATCGGTAAGGTCCGTACCCTGTTCATATTTTTCACCCACGGCCTCGGGGAAATAATCATCCTTAAGGCCCTTCTGAACAAAATCCTTATAGAGCTTGAAGGCGTTATTGAGAGTCTTTGACTCCTCACCTGATATTTTTACGGTGTCGTTGTCTATCCAAAAGTCCTCTTTCGGTTCGGTTTGCGGTCTCTCGGTCTTGACTCGGTTAAAATTTTCGTTGAAATAATTGAGTACCGCCTCCGAATTATCATAGAGCAGAGCTTTTTCGCTGTCGGAAAGAAGATTCATTATGCCATCAAATATATCGCGGTTATTATCATAATAACGAGAGCGAATGTCATTGTAATTGAGCTGTACCGTACTGTCATCGTTTATATCATCGGTATTCTCAAACAAAGCCGTCAGATCGCTTATTTTATCAGGTGAAAAAACCGGCTTCAGCTGTGCGTATGTAAACGTAAATTCTGCGTCGTGAAGATCTGTTTTCACATATGCTTTTTCAGGCTCATCGCCTCCTGCGCCGATGCTGCATGACGAAAACATTGCCGCAATAAGCACAAGTGCCGTAATGACGGATAATAATTTTACGGTTTTTCCCATAATAACGCCCCTTACAATAATATATAAGTATACTTTTTCATTGTAACAGATTTTTCCGGATTTAACAACAGAAAAAACAAAAAAATGCGAAACGCACTTTTTCGCGTTCCGCATTTCATTCGATTATTTTAAATCAATATTCGTCCTTTAAGCCCTCGCTGTCATAGAGGAACGCGGTTTCAAGAAGAATGTTGATGCCGGCCTCGATGGTTTTGGGGTCAAGATTGTCGGCTGTATCGCCTCTTGTGTGGTAATATCTCGCCGGAGTGGGGTCCATGGCAGCCAAAGCAACCGCCTTCATACCGCCCTGCTGAATTGCCGCAGCATCGGATGAGCCGAAGAATACGCTGCTGTACGGAAGATTGTAGCCTGCGATATCGCTCGCGTGCTTAACCATGGCCGCAGCCTGCTTGTCAAGCTTTACGGTGCCTGTCATATCCTTGTTGTAAACGCCCATATCGTCAAAATCGCGAAGGGTGTCGGTTCCTACGAACACAGTCTCGACATCGTCCTCGCCGCAGTGCTTTTTAACGTACTCCTTAGCCCCGCGGAGACCTGCCTCCTCACACGCCATGGAAACACATACAACCTCGGTATTTTCAAATCTGATGTCATTTGCCGCCATATAGCGCAAAACCGACATAGACGCGAACACACCGGTGAGATTGTCGTTAGCACCGGGAACACAGAGCTTCCAGTTTACGAACTTGCTGCACATAAGTATGGGAATAAGGCAGACGAACAAAACAACTATTGCCGTAACCCTTACGCCGTTCGGAACATCAAAGAACGATACTATTGATGCCGCAAGAGTAATGGCAATTGCGCCGAATGCGAGGGCTATCATAGTAGTGAGCAGCTTGCCGCCGCCGAGATGAGTAAAATACCATTCGTAAGCGGAGTCGATATGTCCGCTGAATACAATGCGGCGCTTTGTCTCGCCTGCCGCTTTTCTTGTGCAGACTACATTGTAAGTCTCTCTTTTCGGAAAAAACGGATCGAGAAACTTTTTATAAAGCAGAAACTCAAAAAACGTGAATACGATTGCGAGAGATGTGAGCACTACGGAAACAACGGAAAACGCCGTTGACGCGCTCGGCAATACGTCAAAGTAGCTCAAAAGAGTTAAAACTATCGAGATCGTCATAAGAATTACATCGAGCGGCACCCAGCCCATAAACGCCTTCGGGTGAAGCTCAAATTTTTCCTTGACAACAGAGTCGGCTACCTTTGACATAGAGTCCGCAACATAGTCCTGAGCCTTGCGCTCATTTTCTTCTCCGGACGGGCGAGGACCTATATCCTTGCAGACCTTTTTGATTTCGCGAATTGTGTAATTCGTCATTTCCCTGACTTTTGAGGGATAATTCGGATTGCTTTCGCTTGCTTTCATTTAATCAGCTCCCTAAAGTTATTCCCAATTCACTTAATTTACATTTGTCTATTATTTTAGCACACTTTCTCGGATAAGTCGAGAAAAAATTTTAATTTGACCGCACGGGAATGATGTTTTTGCAAAAACAGCGGACACCGTTTTCCGAAAAGTCCTTTAAAGCAATCATTTAAGCTTATCGAGCGGCAGCTCGTATGCTGGAATAAATTCCTCCAAAAATATATGCGCCTCCCTGCATTCGCTCTCGTCGAGCACTTTTCTTATTGTCCTTTCGGCATCCTCAAATTCACAGTTGCCTGCCTTGCGTTCTTCTATGCACTTGATGTAGGCACTCAGCTTATCCGCCGCCTTTATCAGCCGCCACAGCTCCGCGTCGCGTTCCTCCTTGAAAAACAGCGGTGAAAACTCCTCGCTCAAATCGTCCGGCAGCATATTCAAAAGCCTTTGGCAGGCCTCCTTTTCGACCATACCGAAAACGGAGCGCATCTCGCTGCTGTAATATTTTACGGGGGTGGGCATATCTCCCGTTATGATTTCTGGGGTGTCATGATAAAGCCCCAAAAGAGCGGCGCGCTCGGCATTGTATTCTTTGCCGAGTCGCTTATTTCCTATAACGGCGAGGGCGTGCGCTATTGTGGCAACCTCGCCCGAGTGCTGACTCAAATTTTCATATGTTGTGTTGCGCATAAGCGCCCAGCGGTTTATATATTTGAGCCTTGAAGTAAACGCAAAAAACTTGCCTTTCATAAATATCTCCTTTAAAGAAAAATCAGGCTACCCCAAAACTGAGATAGCCTGTGTTAAGCCGATTATCAATAATTACGATTGCCGGTATGATACCAGAGTATGTAAAACTCCGTATCGTTGCGGTAATAAGAATCGTAATTCGAGGTAGCGTCGCCCCTATAGAAGCCCGCAGTCTGAAGGCCGTTCTCAAAAGCGTTCGCCATTTTTCTTGAACGCATTCTGATTTTAAGGCTCATAACCATTTCATTGGGATTTACGGAGCCCATCTTAAAGCCGGTGAGCCACCAATGGCCGCCGCCCGTCCACGCATCGCGATAGAAAAATCTGTTCTTCACGGCATATGTATTAGGAGTCAAATACAAATCGTAATACATATTGAGCAAATGGTCGTTGTCGGCACAATTGTAAAGCTTATCGTTGGTCTCGGGGTCCTTTGTGTAAACGCCGACCTCACCGCCGCCGAAGGGGCCGTACTGACCCTTCCAAAGCTGAATTCTCCAATCAAGACCGTCATAGTAGAAATCAACGGTCGTTGTGAGGTATCTCATATTGCCGAAAATTGCTGCGTACTTGTCGTACTGACTGATAAAGTTGGCATCTCTCTGCCAGGAATCCATAAGCGAATAAAAAATGCCCTGCTCTGCATCGTAACCGAAGCCCATATTGTTTACAAAAGCAGCCAAAGTCTCGGGATCGGCGTTCGCAAGAGCACCGAGCACCGCAGAGCCCAAAGAGCCCATAGAACTTGCGGCGCTGTTTCCGCTTGCAGATGTTGTGCTGTTAAAATCAGGCGTTGTGACCGACGGAACATTCAGCGAGGACGAAGCTTTCGCTGCTGTGGTTGCCGCCGCGGTGGTTTCACCGCCGGTGGTCTCTTCGCCGGTTGTGGCCTCGCCGTTTTCGGCTGTGGTCACGGGACCCGCTATAACCTGATTACTTCTCGTTATTTCCTCGTCGCCGCCCTTTTTTGACTTGCATGACGAAAAAACACAAGCTATCATAATAAGCGCAATAACTGCGGATGTTATCCTTACAGACATACTTTTCATTTTATCACCATCCGTTAGATTATAAATCAAGAATATTATTGCACACTTGATTTGTAAAGTCAACAGATAAAGCAATTTTAATTTGCCTATCTCCGTCTTTTATAGTATAATTGAACAATAAAATTTTAGGTGGTACAAAATATGAGCGAAATAAAAGACATCGGGCTTTACGAATCCGGTGAAAGAAAAATACAGTGGGTAAAGGCAAATATGCCGCTTTTGCGCGCACTCGAGGAGGAATTTTCGGCAGACAAGCCATTTAAGGGACTTAAAGTTGCGCTGTCGGTTCACCTTGAAGCCAAAACCGCATATCTCTGCCGCGTTCTCGCCGCAGGCGGCGCAAATATGTATATTACGGGCAGTAATCCGCTCTCAACTCAGGACGACGTTGCCGCGGCACTCGTAAAGGGCGGACTCAATGTATTTGCAAAGCACGGCGCATCGGCGGAAGAATACCACGCGCACATCGAAAAAGTCCTCGAATGCGGTCCCAACGTGATAATCGATGACGGCGGCGATCTCGTAAACACCATTCACAACGAATACCCCGACCTCACAAGCGGCGTTATAGGCGGCTGTGAGGAGACAACTACGGGAATTATACGCCTCAAAGCTATGGAAAACGACGGCAAGCTTCGTTTCCCGATGGTTGCCGTGAACAACGCCAAGTGCAAATATCTGTTTGACAACCGATATGGCACAGGTCAGTCCGTATGGAACGGCATAAACAGGACAACAAATCTGATAGTTGCAGGCAAAACCGCGGTAGTGGCAGGCTACGGCTGGTGCGGCAAGGGCGTCGCAATGCGTGCCAAAGCTCTCGGCGCAAAGGTGATTGTCACGGAAATTGACAAAATCAAGGCGATGGAGGCGGTTATGGACGGCTTCTCCGTAATGCCTATGGTTGAGGCGGCGAAGTACGGCGATTTCTTTATAACCGTGACCGGCTGCGACAATGTCATCACCGAAAAAGCATTCCTCAATATGAAGGACGGCGCAATAGTTTGCAACGCAGGTCACTTCAACGTGGAAATCAACATTGACGACCTCGAGAGGCTCGCGACGGAAAAGGAATTAAAGCGCGACAACATAATGGGTTATAAAATGCCGACAGGCGCATGGGTAAACCTCCTCGCCGAGGGCAGACTCGTAAATCTTGCCGCAGGCGACGGCCATCCTGCCGAAATTATGGATATGAGCTTTGCCCTGCAGGCTCTCTCCGCGCGCTACGCCGTTGAAAATCGCGACAAGCTGAAAGACGGTGTAAACGTTGTTCCGGAGGAAATAGACTGCCGCGTTGCGGAAATGAAACTCGCATCATGGGGTATAACAATTGACGCGCTCACCCCGGAGCAGGAGAAATACATAAACAGCTGGAACGTATAATATACAATATATAATCGGGGACTGTGAAATTCACTTTTTTACAGTCCCTTTCATTGACAAAACGCGGTTATTCTGTTACAATTCTATGCGTTAATATTTGCGCCAATAGCTCAGCTGGATAGAGCGTCCGCCTCCTAAGCGGAAGGTCGGGGGTTCAAATCCCTTTTGGCGCGCCAGAAAAGGACA
>ERZ780076.199-NODE-199-length-34810-cov-3.869112_pt1 | contig 34810 bp, 33 predicted proteins | sample MGYA00511022_ERZ780076 | MGnify/ENA primary metagenome ERZ780076 (study PRJEB29588, sample SAMEA2148733) | human gut metagenome | biome: human gut; feature: human-associated habitat; material: faeces | place: Denmark | collected 2008/2010 ... | reverse complement strand
ATAATCCGATACATCCTTATCAGGTTCATAATATTTACGTTCTGTCTGTAAATTTGTGTATGGATTAGCACTTCCGTTGTTGCTCAAAGGATCTGAACCTGAAGTTGCATATGGATTGTTTAAATCAATATCATTATACGGCACATAATTATTACGTTTGGTCATCTTAATTTTGTATGTACATGAGCCTGCTATAAATCCAATAATATAACATATAAAAAGTCCTAACATCATAATAACTGCGGGACCTGCTTTACCTGTTCCGCTTAAATTAAACTTAAGTAAGGCAAGGCAATATACGATGAATATAATCATAGGTATTGTGGAAATAAGTATAAAAATAACAGTAAGTACCACAAGACCTGATGTATTCTTCTTAACGTTATTTCTGATAATATTGATTATCATTGTTACTGCCGCAAGGGCCATTCCTAAAGGATATGTAATATATCCTAATAAAAGAAGCGAACTCATCCCCTTCCAGTCAAATATGAGGCTGAACATATCAACCTGCGCATATGTGTAAATACCCTGGCCTGCCGATATTCCCATAAGCACCGCTACAACTGCCGTTGCCACAACCGCGACGTAATGAAGGTTGGCAAGAAAAGCCACACCCAGCAATACAAATGCTGCAATAAGAACGATATTTTTTACAAATGAAGCATCAGTAATATTGATTTCACTGACTCCTCCAAGTGCATACATACCGATATAAAATACCGCTACAAGCAAAAAACTTATGCCTGCAATCTTTTCTGATTTTTTCATTCCTTTTTCTCCTAAAAAATTTTTGTAATAATTGTACCATTTATATACATTTTTTTCAATATTTAGACACAAAAAAAGTCAGACAAATGTCTGACTTAAAATGCAGGTGGCGGGACTTGAACCCGCATGTTGTTGCCAACGGCAGATTTTGAGTCTGCTGCGTCTGCCATTCCGCCACACCTGCGAACTTCTATATATTATCATAGGATTTTAATAAAAGCAACTGTTTTTTATCAGTATACTATGCACTGTGAAAGGCACCATTCATACAAATGATGCCTTATAAAAACTGTGGTAATATTTAAGTACTATTTCCATAAATCATTATGTTTCAAATTAAGATATTCATCATAAGCCTTTTCAAGGATCTGGCGTTCGTTGGAGAACTTAAGTAAGTGATATGCTTCATGAAACTTATAATATCCCGAATCCTCAAAATATTCCTCACGCTGGGGTCTGCTGGAATAATTCTGTGACATCATAAGATACCAATGCACATCTTTACATATTACGTCACCCGGAACATTAAATGTATACTGGCTCTTGCCAATGTACTTCATAATCCTGCCCTTAACACTGGATTCCTCTTTCACTTCGCGAAGTGCCGTTTCCTCATGGCTCTCGCCTGCTTCCACCGTCCCCTTGGGAAGCACCCATCCTTCGTACTTATTCTTATAATTCTTATAAAGAAGAAGAATCTTTCCTCTATAAATTACCACACCGCCACAACTCGTTGCTTCTGTCATTGCAATTTCTCCTAACTGGTGTGTCTAAACAACCTATTGACAGTATATAACTTTTTATGACATTTATCAATCATTTATTGCTGTAATAATAGTCATATATCTGTTTTGTAACTTCTGCAGCAGTTGTATTTCTCTGCGGTCCGCCTTCCACTACTGCCACAACGGCTATTTCAGGGTTATCGGCAGGTGAAAAGCTTGCATAAAGCGAGTGTTCATATCCTTCCGTTCCATATTGGGCAGAGCCTGATTTAGCTGCAAGTGTGTATTCCACACCTCCGAAAAGCCATGAAAAGCTGTCCTTTACAACCTGCTCCATACCTTTTTTTAAAAGCGAAGCTTCTTTTTCCGTAATCAATGTGTCATATTTTTCTTCTTTGAACTTCTTGACAATCATGCCGTTGGTACTTTCAACAGAAGACACAAGGTATGGTTCCATCAAAGTTCCGTTATTGGCAATAGTGCATGTAATAAGTGCAAGATGAAACGGTGTTATAACTGTTTTTCCCTGTCCGAAAGACGTCTGGGCAATATCCCATTCTGACGATTCCCCGTTAAGGACAAATCTGCTCTTATTATATTCAAGGTTAGTCGGCAGTTCTTTATTGAACAACATTTTTTCGGCAGTTTTTTTATATCTGTCGAGGTCAAGCGAAAGTCCGATATTGATAAAAGAACAATTACATGAAACTGCAAGTGAAGAAAACAGATCTACATCGCCATGTGCAGTTGTCCTTACACAGTTAATTGTGTTGTTTCCCAATTCGTAAGTACCGTCACATATATAGTGATACTGCCCGTAATCATTTTTATGTTCCCTAAGATACTCAAGCATTGTAATAAGTTTAAATGTAGAGCCGGGAGGATAAAGTCCCTGTGTTGCCCTGTTTACAAGAACGGAATCGCTGCCTTCCCCCGTTATCTGGCTCCAGTTAGCGGCAAGCGTGTTTGGATCAAAATCAGGTTTGGAAACCATGGCAAGTATTTTTCCTGTTGACGGTTCCATAACAATAACAGCTCCTCTATTGCTTCCTAACGCATCATAACAGGCTTTCTGAAGGCCCACATTAAGAGTGGTTACAACATTGTCCCCGGTATTTCTGTTACCGGATAAGTCATTGCCAATCTGTTCAAAAAAATTCTGATTGGAATGAAGCATATAATATCCGTACAGGCTTTCAAGACCATATCCGCCATTATTAAGATATCCTATTGTATGTGAAAACAGTCCCGAATAGGGATAATATCTGGTCTCATTACCATCATCATCCACATTGGTAACCGCAAGTTTCGTCTTATCATCCGACAAAATCGAGCCCCTTATTGTACGACGCGAAAGCACGCCCTGTCTTTTATTGTAAGAATTATTAATAATGGACTCTGCCTGCGTCAGGTTAAAATATATAAGATATCCTGCCATTGCAATAAATGTAATGACAAATATCAAAGTTGAAACAATTATGCTCTTATTATTCTTTCGATTTTCTAATTTCTTTTTCATTGATATCCTCCCTTACTTTCATACATACAGTCTGCACAATGGCAAACATAATAAGTGAACTTAAGATAGAACTTCCTCCGTAACTTACAAATGGCAATGTAACTCCCGTGGACGGAATAAATTTGGTAACTCCGCCGATTGTAAGGAAGCATTGGAAAATATACAGCACACCGATTCCCGCTGCAAGCAGTTTATTAAACATATCTTTGCATAATGTGGCATTTTTCATTATTTCAAGAAAAATACTTACACACACAAGTGCCACACATATTGCAAATATAAGGCCAAATTCCTCTGCTATTGCGGAAAATACAAAATCCTTACTGACTACAGGTATTGATGTTGGAAGTCCGCCGTAAAGTCCCATTCCGAACCATCCGCCTGTTCCAATTGCAAACAAAGACTGTGTTATCTGATATCCCTTACCATCTATATCAGCCCATGGATTAAGCCACACACTTACCCTCACCCTTATATGGGCAAAAAGGTGATATGCAACAACGGATGCTCCTGCTCCCGCTGCAAAGCCTGTAAGCAGATATACCACTTTTCCCGAAGCAATATATATCATTATCAGATATACAATAAAAAAAATCAAAGCTGCTCCAAGATCCGTCGACAGTACAAGAATTATTACATGTGCAAAAGCAAAAATCGCAGATATAAGTATCTCTTTAAAACCTGAAGATTTTGATAACATTGATGCAACAAAAAGTACAAAAAGTATTTTTACAAATTCAGAAGGCTGGAATGTAAGGCCCGCTATGGTAAAGGAAAGGTTGGCTCCGAAGCTTGTCCTGCCAAGTACAAGTGTTATGGCAAGCAGAATAATGCCCACAATAGCATATACATACTTAGCCTTGATAACTGCTTCTTTTTTTCTAAAAAATACAGGTATAAAGAAAAAAAGAACACTTCCTGCCATAACGATTCCAAACTGTTTTATAGCATTGTGTGGGGCCAGTCTTTCAATCATTACAAATCCTAAAGCAAGCATAAATGTCATGTTATTGGTTATGACATCAGATGATTCAGGATAAATAACCTTAAAAAGTACAGGAAAAAATATCAGGTAAATAAGTTCCAATGCAAGACATAAAAAGGTTATCAAGCTGAAATTATGATATAAAATCAGTGCATAACATACTGCAAAAATAAGCATAATAAATACTTTTTGCGCGATGACATGTCCTTTGTTCTTTTTATAAGTGGAAATGGTATTAATCCTGAAGCAAAGGTAAGTATATAAAAGCATCAGGAAAACCAATATGTACTTTGATAAATTTATGATTATATTTTCCAAATCTATTCAACTCCTCTTGTAAAATGTCCTCTTGTGAATGTATTATCCTCAGGCTTCGTTCTATTATTAAAGCATTTAAATACATCTGCAACCTCAGTGGCATTTTCCGTGGTAAAAATAATGCCATAATATTCAGGTTGTATTCTTATTCTGTCTAACTTGTCAAAAAGATATACAGGAACACTGTTATATATTATGTTATAGCAGAATTTACAGCAGGTTAATACCGGCAGCAAAGCATTCTTCCTGTCACGAAGCATTGAAAATAATGTACTTCCTTTATGACAGTTTCCGCTTGTCTTATCAATACAGTTGGCTGTTATCATAAGTGGAATCCTTCCGTATACAACAAGCTCTCCGTTATCTATATCCATCTCGGATAATTCTTTTTCATTAAGCTCAAGAGGATATGTTATTCCTGTAATTCCATAATCTTCCAGGGCACTTACGGCATAATTATTAAATGCATATATACAGTAATCAGCAATTACTTCCTTATCACATTTTGTTTTCTGGGACATATTTCTTATCATATAGCCGTCAGAATTGCTCTTGACGTTATATGTACCTCTGTCAACTCTTGGCAGCCCGATATATGACTTAACATTATTTTTTCTGCATAACTCCACGCAACGGCTGATTTCGTCTCCGGACATAACCTCGGTATCGATAACCATTCTTTGAATATTATGTTTTACGGCTTCGTCTGCCTGTTCATATGTAAGTACATGAACTGAAATGCCCTTATTACGGCTTTCTTTATGTGCTGCACAAGGTAAAAACCTGTGGCTGTTGTTCCTTTTTGAAGCTTCAAGGTATGCATCTGTCAGTCTGTCTACGGCGGTTCTCCTGAGTTCATTAAGGCTTTTAAGAGGAATAAAAATGTTATCTTCCATCCTGATATCAAGGGTATCAAGTTCAAACATAGTCTGTCCCATTTTTCTCAGTTGTTTATCAACGTCTTCTCTAGAGACAGCCCTGTTAAGTGCGGTCTCACACGTTGGTCCGTCTATTGTTATGGCTATGTTTCCAAATGATAATGACATAGTAACAGGATTGTTTTTCTTAATTGTTACAATTCCATTAATTTTTATTTTAGGATTTGCTTCAACAAAAGTTCTATGTATATATTCTTCGTATTGTTTTTTTTCACCAAGATCCTTTGAAATCTTGGTATTATCAGCAATCATTTCCCTGCCGTTATGTCTCATATAATAACCATCGGTCTGACCGCCCCTGTCAAAAAGCATAAGAAGCCTGTTCCGGTCTTTCTTATCAACTTTATATGTTTCTTTTCCTTTGTTAAGGTACATATCCACGTATTTTCTGTAAATTGACGTTACTCCGGCAGCATACTCAGCACTTTTCATGCGTCCTTCGATTTTCAGGGAAAATACACCGGCTTCAATTATTTCCGGTAAAATATCAAGTGTGCACAAATCTTTAAGACTTAATATTTTACTCTCTCTTCCGTTATAATTAAAATCCAGTCTGCAGGTCTGGGCACATCTTCCTCTGTTGCCGCTTCTTCCTCCTATAAAACTGCTCATCAGGCAGAGTCCCGAATAGCAGTAACATAGTGCACCATGAACAAAGCACTCTATTTCCATTCCTGTTCTATCATGTATATCTCTGATTTCTTCAAGTCCCAGCTCCCTTGCCGGAACAATTCTTGTAACATTATATTTTCTTAAAAAATCCGCATAACCGCTGTCTGTTATAGTCATCTGCGTACTAGCATGAATCTCCATATCAGGAAATGACTCATGTATAAATTTCATTACACCGTAATCCTGGACAATAACGCCATCAAGACCGGAATTATATAAAGGCAGCAGATAATCATACAGTTCATTGTTAATCTCATTATTTTTCAAGAGAGTATTTACCGTCAGATACATCTTTTTGTTATGGAATTTGCAGTATTCTATTGCTTTAATAAGTTCTTCATTGTTTAAATTACCTGCGTAAGCCCTTGCTCCAAACATATTTCCCGCAAGATATACCGCATCTGCTCCCGCATTCATTACTGCAAGAAACACCTCATAAGAACCCGCAGGTGCCAGAATTTCAACTCTATTTTTCATAATATATTCCTGTCAATATAGATAAAGGAGTGTACCTGACACTCCTTTAGTAGTTATTATTTACTCAAATCATTAAGTTCAGTCTCAAGCTTAACTATTGATTTCTGATTCTCATTTATTTCTTTCTTAAGGTCCTTAATCTCCTGCTGTGCCGCATCATACTTAATCTGTACGGAAATTAATTCATGCTTAAGATCATATATCTCTTTATCACGCTTCTCAAGGTCAGCTTCAAGCTCATCGCCAAGTTTCTTTGCTTTAAAATAATCATCCGCAATATTAAGTTCTATAAGTGTTGCCTGTACGTCAGAGCTTTGTCTTCTGTATATCTCCGATTTCTTAAAATCAACAAGCTTGGCGCTTATATATGCTGCAACTTTCTGAAGATATTCTTCACTTTCATATCCGCTTAACTTAAAAGATTTGCCTCCGATAACAACCTCTGTTTCATTCTTAGCTAGCATAACTTTGCTCTCCTTTATCACTAATATGAATATAATATCACAAGATTTTAATTTTGTGTAGGTCTAATTCCAAAATGATTATAACAGTGTTCCGTAACCATACGGCCTCTGGGTGTCCTGTTAATAAAACCGTTAAAAATAAGATAAGGTTCGTATACATCCTCAAGTGTTCCCGCATCTTCGCCTAACGAAGCTGCAAGGGTATCAAGTCCTACAGGTCCTCCGCCATATTTTTCAATAATGGTAAAGAGTATGTTCCTGTCGTTCTTGTCAAGTCCCTCCTTATCCACTTCAAGCAGATCAAGGGAATAATCAACTACTTCCCTTGTTATTATACCGTCGTATTTTACTTGTGCAAAATCCCTTACTCTCTTAAGAAGTCTGTTGGCAAGTCTCGGAGTTCCTCTTGATCTTCTGGCAAGTTCTGTCGCTCCATCCTTGTCTATAGGGGCTTTAAGAACACCGGCAGACCTTATTATAATATTCTTGAGTTCATCTATTGTATAATATTCAAGTCTGTTTACCACACCGAATCTGTCCCTTAAAGGGGCAGTAAGAAGTCCTGCCCTTGTTGTGGCACCCACAAGGGTAAAATGAGGCAGGTCAAGTCGTATAGAACGTGCAGTCTGACCTTTACCTATCATAATGTCTATGGCAAAATCTTCCATTGCCGGATATAAAACTTCCTCAACCTGTCTGTTAAGCCTGTGTATCTCATCAATAAACAGAATATCTCCGTCGGAAAGATTATTAAGTATCGCTGCCATGTCACCCGGTTTCTCTATTGTAGGTCCTGATGTAACCTTGATATTAACCCCCATCTCAGCGGCAATTACCCCGGCAAGAGTGGTCTTGCCAAGTCCCGGAGGTCCGTAAAAAAGACAATGGTCAAGGGATTCATTTCTTGACTTGGCTGCTTCTATAAATACCTTCAGATTTTCTTTAATAGCGGTCTGTCCAATATATTCGTCTAAGGAAGACGGTCTTAAGTTATTCTCTATCTTCACATCCTCAGATGTAAATTCCGTTGTTATAATTCGTCTGTCCATATCTGTGTCCCATTAAATAAATGCTAATTTCTTAAGTGCCTGCTTAAGAATATCCTCGCTTGTCATATTCTCCGTAATCACAAGGGTACTTACCGCAGATACCGATTCACTGTTGGAATATCCTAACGATATAAGTGCCGATACCGCTTCATCCCTGACTGATTTCACAATGTCCTTTTCATCGTGTAAATCATATACAACATCCTCAATCTTAAGCTTGTCCTTAAGTTCTATAATAAGCTTCTGTGCTGTCTTACTTCCTATTCCCGGAGCGCTCTGTATCTTCTTAACGTCATCGGATATTACCGCAAGTCTCAATTCATCAGGTGAAATCACGGATAAAATACTAAGTGCACCCTTAGGTCCTATTCCATTGACCGTAATTAACTGTTTAAAAATCTTAAGGTCATCCATTGTAAGGAAACCATATAAATCAAGAGCATCTTCCTTAACATTCTGATAGGTATATATCTTAATACTGCTTCCTATTCCCGGTAAAGAAGGAATTACCGATTCAGGCACCGTAATTTCGTATCCCACACCACAGGCTTCAAGAATGATTGTGTTGTTATCTATATAAGTTAATTCGCCAACAATATATGTAATCATAATGTCTCCCAAATAAAATTATATCTAATTCTATCATATAGAACATTTGTTTGCAAGGTAAATTAATGCTATGTTATCTTAATTCTTTTATATAAAATGCCGCTTATTATTCCTACCACAATGCCAAATACAATGCCGGATATCATCAAAAACGGAAGATAATATATTATTCTTGAGTTTTCAAGCACGAGGAGCGGAAAGAAACACCCCAACCACCCCCCCCCCGCCACAATAATCTGACCGATATTATGACATACACCTCCGGCTATACTTACACCGGTCATAGAAAATTTCTTTGTGTGTTTTAACAGTATCATACACGCAAGACTTAAAACCGCGCCTGCAAAACTGAAAAGAATAGTATACAGATTACCGAAAAGAAACCCACAAAGCAGTATTTTCCCTGCACTTAACATTATGGCATACTTTATACCCAGGGAATAAAGCACCCATATAATTACAATATTTGAAAAACCCGGCTTGATACCGGGTACAGGTACGGCAATAGGAATCAGGTTTTCAAGGTAACCCATCACGAGGCAAATACTTAACAGCATTCCATAAACCGCAACATTGCTTCTGCCATGACCATTATTAGCCTGATATTCCATCATAACCTCCTTTTTTTGAATCACCGGTTACCGTAATAAAAAGCTTATGGGGAATACATATAATCATTTCTCCCTGCCTGTATACTTTACCCATTTTTTCGCAAGTATGGTCACTGCAGGTACTTTCTGTCACATAAGCCTTTCCGTCTTGAATTATGAGCGTATTAGAGCCGTAAAAATTAGTAAACTCATATTTTCCGTCTTCGTCCAACGGATAACTTCCTACCACTTTTCCGTCCTGCTCCACTTTAACATATTTACCGTCTTTTTTATTCTGTTTAAATACAAGAAACAGGCACAGTGCCGTAATTAACAGCACTGCACCCAGTAAAATATCCCATTTATGCGAGATGAATGATTTTTTTAGGGCATTTTTCTGCACATTTTCCACATCCTGTACATTTTTCATAATCTATTACCGGTATATTATTGTCCATTACTATGGCGCCGTATTCACATTGTTTCACACATAAAGTACATCCGATGCAGCCTGATTTACATGCATCCATTACTGCTTTTCCCTTTTCATGGGACGAACAGTATACTGTAGCAATATCTTTTTCCGGTCTTAACTCAATAAGATTCTTAGGACATGCCTTAACACACTTTCCGCATGAAGTACAAAGATTTTTATCCACAACAGCAACTCCGTTTACGATACTTATGGCATTATTACTGCACACTTTTACACATGAACCAAATCCAAGACATCCGTAATTACAGCTCTTAGGTCCTCCGTTTGGAACAAGTGCTGCCATTGAACAATCCTTAACTCCGGAATATATGTAATCATTTTTTGCAACATCACAGTTACCCACACATTTAACATAAGCAACTTTTCTTGTCTCAGCTATACTTTCAACACCCATAATTTCGGCAATTTTTGCTTTTGCTTCGGCAGAGCAGACAGGGCAGCCGTTAGCCGGTGCCTCGCCCTTTGCAATCGCCTTTGCAAGCCCGTCACAACCCGGATATCCGCATCCTCCGCAGTTATTTCCGGGAAGTGCCTCTCTTACGGCAACTTCTTTTTCATCAACTTCAACTTTAAGCTTTTCACCTGATATTCCTAAAAAAAGACCGATTATAATTCCTGTACCGCCTACAATAGCGGCTGCTATAATAACTCCAGTCATAGCCTGCCTCCTTAAATAATACCTGAAAAGCCGATAAAAGCAATTGCCATAAGACCTGCCGTTATCAATGTTATCGGCATACCCTTAAATGCTTCCGGTATATCATTATGTTCTGTTCTCTCTCTTACACCTGCAAGAATTACAATCGCAATAGTAAATCCCACAGCTGTTCCAAATCCGTTGACAACGGAAGTCAGTATATCATATTCCTTTGATACATTAGTAAGTGCAACACCTAATACCGCACAATTGGTTGTAATAAGAGGCAGATATACGCCAAGTGCCTTATAAAGTGAAGGACTTGCCTTCTTAAGAAACATCTCAACAAACTGTACAAGTGCCGCTATTACAAGAATAAATACTATTGTATTAAGATATGTAAGTTTAAGAGGTACAAGTATAAAACTATAAATAAGGCTTGCAAGAAATGAAGATATTGTAATTACAAAAATTACCGCAAATCCCATGCCTGACGCAGTCTTGATTTTCTTTGATACTCCAAGGAAAGGACAAAGTCCCAAAAACTGGCTTAATACAACATTATTAACAAGAGCGGAACCGATTGCTATAAGAATCAATGTCTTCATTATTTTGTCTCCTCCTTTTCTGCTATTTTTCTGCCTGAACATCCAATGTTAGGACAGCTTAAGCATCCATCATCCCTGCATATATCAACGATTGGTTTACCTTTTTTCTTTTTTATTCTGTTCATTAATGCAACAAGGAATGCAAGAACAAAAAATGCTCCCGGAGCCATTACAAAAATACTTATAGGTTCAAAAGTTGTCGGATTGTCAGCCGGAATAAAACTGTGACCGAATATAGTTCCGGCTCCCAGCATTTCCCTGAATGCACCGAGTACGGTAAGAGAAAGTGTAAATCCAAGTCCCATTCCAAGTCCGTCAAACAATGATGGCAATGGTTTGTTTTTGGATGCGTAACTTTCTGCTCTTCCCAGTATAATACAGTTAACAACTATAAGAGGTATATAAATACCGAGGGATGAATACAAATCCGGCAGGTATCCCTGCATTAGAAACTGTACCATAGTAACAAAAGAAGCCACGATTACAATAAACGCCGGCATTCTTACCCTGTCAGGAATTGCCTTTCTTAAAAGTGATATAAAAAGGTTACTTAATGCAAGTACAACGGTTGATGCAAGTCCCATACCTGCTCCGTTTATCGCGGAAGTTGTAACTGCTAAGGTAGGACACATTCCGAGTGTAAGCACAAGTGTAGGATTTTCTTTTACAATGCCATTGTAAAGACGTTCAACGCATTTATTCATTGTTCAACACCTCCTACTGCTTTATATGCCGATATTGCAGCATTAACGCCTTCGCATACGGCACTTGTGGTAATTGTGGCACTGCTTATTGCATCTATTTCATCATCTGCCTGTGCCCCTGATTTACTGTAATTAATTTTATCGGCCTTCTTACCTTTAAACTGGTTCTTAAAACTGCTTTCCTTGGCTTTCATGCCAAGCCCCGCGGTTTCATTAAGTTCAAGAAATTCCAGTCCTGTTATAGTTTCAGCTTTGTCAATTCCCACTGTCATACGGATATCTCCGCCATAGCCGTTGGAATCCTTTACCGTAATTATCATTCCGAGATAATTCCCTGATTTGTCATAAGCCATGACAACTTCCTGTATCACAACTCCTGAAAAATCTGCATCATAAACAGCCGTCTGGGCTTTGTTAAGAGTATCTTCGTCAGCTTCCTTGGTTGTATCAAGTTCGCTGAATACAGTCTGGTATGCAGCCAGTTTCGTCTTAAGCTCCTGTTCTTTAATAGGCTCCTTGGTTATTTTGTATACAAAGCCTAAAAGGACACCGGATATTAATGTTATAAGGAACAGTGCCAATGTGTCCTTTAGTATTTTTTTCATCAGACCGCCTCCTTATTTTTCTTTTCTTTAACAACACCAAATGCTTTAGGCACCGTTATTTTTTCAATAAGCGGCACTAAAAGATTACAGAAAATAATTGCATAGGAAACTCCTTCTGCGGAATTACCGTAAATTCTGAATAATCCCGTAAGGATGCCTAAAAGAGCCGCAAAAATGACTTTTCCACCTGTAGTTACAGGTGATGTAACATAATCTGTTGCCATGAAAAAAGCTCCCAGCATAAGTCCGCCGCCGCAAAGATGTGCGGCTAAATATTCCAAATCAAAACCGTGTCCGCCGAATACCAGGATAAAAGCAGAAAATACCCCGATATAAATAAGTGGAATCGTAGGTGCTATAACTTTTCTGATAATAAGATATATACCACCTGCAAGAAGTGCAATTGTGCATGTCTCACCTATTACACCTCCTGTTGTTCCGAGGAACATCTTAAGCACAGAAACCTCTCCTCCGTTCTTAAGAACCGCAAGAGGTGTTGCACCGGTAACTCCGTCATATGTAAATTTTGTCATCTGACCGGCAAAAGAAATAAGCAGAAAACATCTTCCTGCCAAAGCAGGGTTCATAAAGTTCTGTCCCAATCCTCCGAATAACTGTTTAACTATGATAATTGAAAATGCACTTCCAAGTATAACCATCCATATAGGTATGGTAGATGGCAGGTTCATTCCAAGTAAAAGCCCCGTTACAACTGCACTGAAATCACCTACGGTTATTTTTTTGTGCATTCCACGTTCATAAAAATATTCAAATAAAATACATGATGTTACGGATACTGCCAATACAAGAAGTGCCCTGAATCCAAAATTCACAACTCCAAAAACGCACGCAGGCAGCAACGCAATACACACATCTATCATTATTCTGTTAGTTGATGATTTGTCTCGTACATGAGGCGACGATGACACATTATACATCTTTTCGTTCATGTCCTTCCTCCTATTTCTTCCTTGCCGATGCAATTATTAATTTCTTCATTGAGCGAACGGACTGTGTAACCTGTCTCTTTGCAGGACATACATAAGAACAGCAGCCACATTCCACACATTCCATTCCTCCAAGTTTCTTAAACTCTTCAGGCTCATTCTGGCCTGCAAGTGCTGCAAGTTTCATAGGCAGCAGATGTTCCGGACATGCTGCAGCACATCTTCCGCACCTTATGCACGCCGATGGTTCCTCATGACTTACATCATCTTTAATAAATGCCAGTAATGATGAAGAACCTTTGACAACAGGCACATCAATGTTAAAAAACGAAAAGCCCATCATAGGTCCGCCTGAAATAATTTTCTCAGGTTCAGTTGTAAATCCGCCTGCTGCATCAATAAGTTCCCTGAAAGAAGTTCCGATTCTGACCTGAAAATTCTTAGGTGTTCTCACTGCATCTCCTGTTATCGTAACAATCCTCTCTATAAGAGGTTTTCCGTTATAAACAGCATTATATATTGCATAAATCGTATCAACATTATGTACAATGCATCCCACATCAGCAGGGAGCATTTTGGAATTGATTTTTCTTCCTGTTACGGCATATATCATACTTCGTTCACCGCCCTGTGGATATTTTGTCTTAAGCGGAACGACTTCTATTCTGTCTTCATTCTCTGTTGCTTTTAAAAGTGCTTCTATTGCTTCAGGCTTATTATCTTCTATTCCAAAATATCCCTTAGCATCCGGGAATATCTTTAAGACAATTTTAAGTCCTTTTACAAGCTTATCCGTCTGTTCAACCATACGTCTGTAATCGGATGTTAAATAGGGTTCACACTCTGCACCGTTGACAATGATTGAATCTATAATATCAGCATTTTTTGGTGAAAGTTTTACATTGGTAGGGAACCCTGCACCACCCATTCCGACAATGCCTGCTTCTTCTATTATTTTTATAATTTCATCCTTGGAAAGTTCATCGGGATTACCTGAAAATATAGGAGCAGCCTCTTCATACATACCATCATTCTCAACTATTATGGAATCTACCATACCTCCCGTAGCAACAAGCCTTTTTTCGATAGCCTTAACGGTTCCTGACACTGAAGAATGTATGTTGGCAGATATAAATCCTCCCTTTTCGGCTATCTTCTGTCCTACAAGAACCCTGTCTCCTGCTTTAACAAGCGGTTTAGCCATTGCACCTATATGCTGGGATAACGGATATACAAGAGTATCTCCCGGATTGAGTATCTCGATGGGACACTCTCTTGACATTTTCTTTCCGTCATAAGGATGTGCTCCACCTTTAAATGTTTTCCGTTTCAATTGATTTCACTTCCTTTATTTTTTTCAAATGCTGATTTATATTCTATTACTTTTTTGATAAAATTACTACAATTTTTTGATGATTTAATATATAATTGTACTAACATATTTTTACAAATAAAAAAGAGGAAATTTATGCTTATTTATGATAAAAAATTAGATTCAGACTATACATTCTTCGGAATTCCCGATGTATCTAAAGAGAAAGTTTTGTATTTTGATATTGAAACTACCGGATTTTCTCCCGCCACTTCCATTTTATACCTTATCGGATGTGTATATTGTGACGATGAAGGTTTTAAGTTCAGGCAATGGTTTTGCGATACTCCCGAAAGCGAACCGGATATCATCTCGGATTTTCTTGATTTTGTGAAATCATTTTCAGTCATTGTCCATTACAACGGCAGTGGTTTTGATATCCCTTTCATTATAAAAAAATGTAATATTTACCATATTCCATGTGATTTTTCAGGTATCGAAAGCTTCGACATATATAAAAACATAAGCATGCTTAAGTCTTTGCTTAAGCTTGAAAATCTTAAGCAGAAATCCATTGAATCTTTTATGTCGGTTCCAAGGGATGATAAATATTCAGGCGGTGAGCTTATAAAAGTATATGAGGAATACCTGAAATCGGCAGATGATTCCCTGCTTAAGCTTCTTTTGCTCCATAACCACGATGATGTAATGGGCATGGTTAAGATTCTCCCGGTAATCAACTATAACTGCCTTAATTCCGGGTGCTGTGAAATAGTTTCCGCGGATGTCTGCGATTCCGTTACTCCTGTTGGCGGTATCCGCAAGGAAGTCATTATAGAACTTGCCCTTGACAGTTTTCTTCCGAAAAGGATATCCGGTGGCAACAACAATTTTTATTTTACTGCCTGTGGTAACCTTGCAAAAATCAGCATAAATATTTACACCGGAGAGCTTAAATATTTTTATCCCGACTATAAAAATTATTACTATCTTCCGGGCGAGGACCGTTCCATACATAAAAGTGTTGCTTTTTATGTGGATAAGGACTTCCGTACCAAAGCTAAAGCTGCCAACTGTTACAGCAAAAAATCAGGAATATTTCTTCCCCAGTATGAAGAAATTATCAATCCTTATTTTAAAATTGATTACTATGACAAAATAACATATTTTGAATGTTCACAAGATTTTCTGGCAGATAAAAATCTTGTAAAAAAATACTGTGAAAGCCTGTTCAGGAAAATATAAATAGTACGTTTCAACCTTGCAAAGTTAACGGGCTGTCCACAATTGTGGGCAGCCCGCCAATCTTAATATCCTATTAATTTTTCTTATAAAAAAACGACCTTGGGGATGAATAATTAATATCCTTATAATTGCTTATCTGTTCTGTGCTTCCTACAAATAATACACCGCCTGATACAAGGGAATCGTTGAATTTTTTGTATATTTCAAGCTTAGCTTCTTCCGTAAAATATATAAGCACATTTCTGCAAAGGATAAGGTGGCAATGTTCGGGATAACTGTCTTTCAAAAGGTTAGCCTGCCTGAATTCCACACATTTTTTAATTTCATCTTTTATCTGATAAGTATCATCATTAATTTTTCTGAAATATTTCACAAGAAATTCCTTTGGCAGGGCTGCAAGGCTCTTATCCTTATAAATACCCATATGCGCTTTCTCAAGAACCTGTTTATCAATATCTGTTGCGATAATATGTATCTGGTTAAGAGGAAGAAATTTGGTTAAAAGCATGGCAAGGGAATAAGGTTCATCCCCTGTTGAACATGCCGCACTCCATATTCTGATGCCATGTCCGTAATTCTTAATAAGCTCCGGTATAACCTTTTCTTCAAGATATGTCCACTGCTCCGGATTTCTGTAAAACTCCGAAACATTGATTGTCAGATAATTAACAAATTCATCCAGTAAAATCTTATTAACCTTTATTGCCGCAACAAAATCATTATATGTCTTAAAGCCATGTTTAGCGATGAGGGTATCTATCCTTCTTTTCATCTGCCGTTCTTTATATGCATTCAAATCAATCTTAGTAATTAATAAAATATCTTTTTTAAATGTATCATAGCCTGTTTCAAACATAGACTTCTCCTAATTGTTATGATATAAAAGAAAACCCGTTAATTAGAAACGGGCTTTCTGATAAATATCTTATATTATTCTTCTGTTGTTTCTTCTTCCTGATTGTCTTCTTCATCAGCAAGTAATGCTTTGATACTAAGTGAAATCTTATGTTCATCAGCATTAAGGTCAACAACCTTAGCTTCTATTTCCTGTCCGATCTTTAATACCTCTGCAGGTTTTTCAATGTGCTGTTTTGCAATCTGTGATACATGAAGTAATGCGTCAACACCTTCTTCAAGTTCAACAAATGCACCGAAATCAGTCATTCTGGCAACTTTGCCCTTAACAACTGAACCAACAGGATATTTCTCTGCAACATTAATCCATGGATTCTCGTTATCGAACTTAAGGCTTAATGCAATCTTATCATTGTTAATATCCTTGATGTAGGCTTTAACTTCATCACCAGGTTTGAATTTCTTCTTAGGGTTCTCAATTCTTCCCCATGAAATCTCTGATACATGTAAAAGTCCGTCAACTCCTCCGATATCGATAAATACACCAAAATCTGTTACATTCTTAACTGTACCTGTTACAACCTGTCCCACGGCAATCTTAGACATAACTTCTTCTCTCATCTTAGCTTTCTTAGCTACAAGAAGCTGCTTACGGTCACCGATAATTCTTCTCTTTCTTGGATTGAACTCTGTAATTACGAATTCAATTTCCTGTCCTGCATATTTGCTTAAATCCTTTTCATAAGTATCAGAAACAAGGCTTGCCGGGATAAATACTTTAGTCTCATCAATAACAACACTTAATCCACCATCAAGCACCTGAGCTACTTTAGCTGTGAGAACTGTCTTGTTCTCAAATGCTTCTTCTAACTTCTTGCTTCCAAGTTCAGCAGCAAGTCTCTTAACAGAAAGTGCAACAAATCCGTCACCGTCATTAGTCTTAATAACTTTAGCAGTGATTACATCGCCTTCCTTAACAACAGTACGAAGGTCAACCCCTGGAGTACTTGTATATTCATTGCGTGTTATAATAGCATCTGATTTATAATCAATGTTGAGAATTATCTGGTCTTCTCTAACTTCGATAACTGTACCGTCAAGAACCTCCCCCATATGTACTGAAGCCTTTCTTGTCTTTTCTGCTTCTTCAAATAACTGTCCAAAACTTAAATCTGACATCGTTTTAGAACCTCCTCGATTATTATGTTTGGGGTAGATGCCCCGGCTGTAATACCGACTCTATCCATTCCTCTTAGTATGTTGTAGTCCATATCATCAGCATTTTGTATATAAAAAGTATGTTTACATACTTTCTTACAAATGTCGTAAAGCTTCTGGGTATTAGAACTTGTACGTCCGCCGATTACAATCATGGCATCAACCATTGACGCAAGTTCCCCGGCTTCTGTCTGCCTTACCTCCGTAGCATTACAAATAGTATTCAAAATACCAACACTATCATAACTGTTTTTTTGAAAAATTTCAACAAGATATTTAAACTTATTATAATTAAATGTTGTTTGGGACACAATACATATTTTTTTTAACTTATTTTTATTGTCCTCTATAAATTTTTCAGCTTTTTCCTCGGTGTCAATTACCGCACATTGTCCTGCTGCTGCGCCCATAATTCCCTGCACTTCAGGATGTTTCTCATCACCGATTATCACAACAAATTCGCCTTTGGCGGCAGCTTCCTTTACTATGTTATGTATCTTAAGTACAAAAGGGCATGTGGCATCCACCACTTTATGGCCAAGTGATAAAATTTCTCTGTATATATGCGCCGGAACACCGTGTGCCCTGATTATTACAGTTCCCTTTGGAACATCTGCCGCTTCTTCAACGGAATTAATAACTTTAACACCTTTATTTTCAAGGTCTTTTATAACTTCTTCATTGTGTATGACCGGACCGAAAGTATATATATTACCATGTCCTATCTGTGAATATACCATATCCACAGCTCTTTTCACGCCGAAACAAAATCCGGAATTTTTAGCTACAATAACTTCCAACTGTTATCTTCCTGCCTTTTCATTAAATATTGATATGATTTTATCAGTCACTTCTTCAATTCCCATATCAGAAGAATCAAGATAAACCGCATCTTCCGCCTGTATAAGAGGTGATACATCCCTGTGCATATCCCTGTAATCCCTGTCCGATATATCTGCCTTAATTATCTCGAGGGAAGTATCAACGCCTTTTTCCTGCAGTTCAGCCATTCTTCTTAATGCCCTGCATTCAACACTTGCGGTAAGATATATTTTACAGACTGCATCCTTTAATACACATGAACCTATGTCCCTGCCGTCCATAACAACGCTTGTTTTTTTTGCCAGTTCTTTCTGGAGTTCTACAAGTTTTTTTCTTACGGCAGGATACACAGCCACCGCAGAAGCAGTATTGCCCACCTCTTCTGTTCTTAATCGCGATGTTATGTTTTCACCGTTTAAAATAACCTGCTGCAGATTATCCTTGTACTCAATCATAATGTTAACATTGTCACAATCCCTGCTTACAGCATCTTCATCCTTGACATCTATTCCTTTGTCGAGAAAATATACAGCCATTGCCCTGTACATTGCTCCTGTATCAACATATATAAATCCAAGATTTTTGGCTACACGCTTTGCTATTGTGCTTTTTCCGGCTCCTGCCGGTCCGTCTATTGCTATATTGTATATCATATTTTTTCTCCTATTCTTTCTTATACCGATAACCCTGCCAGATACCCCGTTGACCAGGCAATTTGTAAATTAAATCCTCCTGTTACTGCATCCACATCTATCATTTCACCGGCAAAATACAGGTTTTTGATAATTTTTGATTCCATGGTGCTGCTGTCTATATCTTTGACGTTTATGCCGCCATGTGTAATTATTGCCTCATTGAAGCCTCTTAATCCCGTAAGTGTAAATTCAAATCTCTTAATAGTGTTAAGAAGATTTTTTCTTTCCTCTCTCGTTATCTCATTTACCTTTTTGTCAGATGCTATCAGGGATCTTCTGATAATAACAGGGATTAAAGACTTTGGAAATAATCTATCAAGGGAATTGGCAAAATTTTTATTGATATTTTCATCAAAATCCCTTCTGATTCTTTCATCAAGAGTCTGTTCATCAAGAGCAGGTTTTAAATCAATTATAAGTTTTAATTCTTTTTTCTTAATAATGTCATTAACATAGCTGCTGGCGCTTAGTACTGTAGGTCCGCTTACTCCGAAATGTGTGAAAAGAAGTTCACCGAAATCGTCATATAATTTCCTGTTGCCGTCATATATTGCAATGCTGCAGTTCCTTAGCGAAAGCCCCTGAAGTTCTTTTACATCCTCTTCTTTTACATTAAAAGGTACAAGGGATGGACTGCATTTGGTAACATTGTGCCCATATTTTGCCGCCAGTCTGTGCCCTTCGCCTGTAGAGCCTGTACTCTGGTATGAATAGCCTCCGGTAGCTGCAATTACCTTGTCTCCGTATATTTTTTTACCATCAACCACAATGCCTTTCACAACATTATCCTCAATGATAAGGTCGGTTACATCTGAAAAAAGATTAATATTTACTTTATATTTTTTCATAGAACGTTCCAGGGCATTAATTACGTCATAGGATTTATCGGATACAGGGAAAACCCTGTTTCCTCTTTCTGTCTTGAGAGGACATCCTGCATTTTCAAAAAATTCCTGCACCCTTATATTATCAAATGTGTATATGGAACTGTACATAAACTTCTTATTGGTTACAATATGTTCAAAAAGTTCTTCAACATCACACCCGTTGGTTACGTTACATCTTCCTTTTCCGGTTATATATATTTTTTTGCCAAGCTTTTCATTCTTCTCATACAGGTGTACGTCGTTTCCGTTCTCTGCCGCTGAAATGGCTGCCATCATTCCCGCAGCACCCCCTCCTATTATAATTACTTTAGACATTATTTTTTAAACCTTTCAAATCATTCATAATATTATCGTCAAGATAGTTAATTTCATCATTATTGGTTACCTGGTAATCATCCCATACCTGTGACAATGTCTCAAGCCTGTCCACAACCTTATCGGAATTTTCAATGCATAGTGCAATTATAAGTGCATTAATAAGTGACATCGGTGCCACCATTGAGTCTACAACGGTCGCCAGTTCATTTTTGGCAAAAAGATTACATGACGAATAGAGATTCATCGGTGAATAAATACTATCAGTTATTGAAATAACCCTTGCCTTTCTGTCATTTGCAAATTCCATGGCTTTCAGCGTTCTCATGGAATACCTTGGAAAACTGATTCCGATAACCACATCTTTTTCATTTACATTTATCATCTGTTCAAAAATCTCACTTGAACTGTTGGTCGTTACCTTTACAACCCTGTCCACAACCATCCGAAGATAAAATTCAAAAATATCGGCAAGAGGTGCAGCTGTCCTGATACCCACAACATATACACATCCGGCATTTTTTATGAGGCTGACTGCCGTATCAAACACTTCCGAATTAACATCCTCCAATGAGGACTTAATCTTTTCGCAGTCACTCTGCATTACATAATCGATTATGGCCGAATGGCTTATCTCGGATTTGATATCTATTTTGTTAACTTCTTTAAGCCTGTTCCGAAGGTAAAAAGAAAGTTCCCTCTGGAATGCCGGAAAACCTGCGTAACCCAGTGCTGTAGCAAATCTTACTACAGTGGATTCACTTATATCCAGTTTTTTACCGATTTCCGCAGCAGTAAGAAATGCAGCTTCATCGATATTTTCAATTATGTACCTTGCTATTTTTTTATGATTTTTACTTAAATCCGGTATTTTCCCGTTCAAGGCTTCAAGTATATTCTGTCCCATATTTAGTTATTCCTCAACTATTTTATACGCAATATCATTTAAATTATACTATATTTTTATATTTAATTCCACCTTTTAGTGCAAACAAAAAGACATCGTACACAAAAATGTGTGTGTACAATGTCTTTATTATTTCTTAATTATACCGGATAAGCTCCGTCTTTAGCTGTTGCAGGGTCAATTTTGTGCTGCTGTGCTTCTCTGTACTTAAAGAAGTCGGTTGCAACCTGTGGGAACAATGCATATGAAAGTACATCTTCATCCTGCTGCTTCCACTGCTTCATCTCAGCTTCAAGCTTATCTAATTCAGGCTCTAAAGTATCAGCAAAACGGCATGTAATAGGCTGCTCGCCTGTTAAATCAATAGCCTTCTTCTGTACTTCAGGGTTAAATGGTTTAACTGTCTTACCGTATTTTCCAAGTAAAAGGTCTTTAGATTCCTTTGTAAGACTCTTATATCTTTCTCCGAGAACTACGTTAAGAACCGCCTGTGTACCTACAATCTGGCTTGATGGTGTTACAAGAGGTGGTTCACCGAAATCCTTACGGACTCTTGGAACTTCTTCAAGAACCGCATCATACTTATCTTCTGCCTTCATTTCCTTTAACTGTGAAACGAGGTTAGAAAGCATACCGCCCGGTACCTGATAAAGTAATGTCTTGATATTAACGCCCATAACCTTAGGATCAAGTCTTCCTGTCTTAATCCATTCTTCTCTTAATGGTCTGAAGTAGTCAGCTATTTCAGCGAGTAAAGACTGGTCAAGATGTGGGTCATAAGGAGTACCCTCAAATACTTTAGCCATAACTTCTGTAGCCGGCTGGCTTGTTCCCATTGATAATGGAGACATTGCTGTATCGATTATATCACAGCCTGCTTCTACAGCCTTCATGTATGTCATTGAAGCCACACCCGAAGTATAATGTGTATGAAGCTCGATAGGAAGTTTTGTGCCTTCCTTTAATGCTTTAACAAGCTTTGTAGCTTCATTTGGAAGAAGTAAGCCTGCCATATCTTTAATACAGATACTGTTAGCACCCATTTCTTCAATTTCTTTTGCCATATTTTTCCAATAATCAAGAGTATACGCATCTCCTAATGTATAGGAAAGCGCAACCTGTGCATGTCCGCCCTCTTTATTAGCTGCCTTAACTGCTGTCTCAAGGTTACGGATATCATTTAAACAGTCAAAGATACGGATAATATCAATACCGTTTGCAATTGATTTCTGTACAAAATATTCTACAACGTCATCTGCATATGGACGATATCCAAGGATATTCTGTCCTCTGAAAAGCATTTGAAGTTTAGTATTTTTGAAGCCATCTTTTAACTTTCTTAAACGATCCCATGGATCTTCTTTAAGGAAACGAAGACAAGCATCAAATGTAGCTCCGCCCCAGCACTCTACTGCGTTATATCCGACCTTATCCATCTTATCGATGATAGGTAACATCTGCTCAGTTGTCATTCTGGTTGCAATGAGTGACTGGTGGGCATCTCTTAAAATTGTCTCGGTTATTTTAACCGGTTTTACTTCATTAATTGTATCTGCCATTTTAATAATTCCTTTCTTCAAGTATTAAACACCAAAGATAGCCATAAATGTTCCGGCTACAACGGCTGTTCCGATAACACCGGCAACGTTAGGTCCCATAGCATGCATAAGAAGGAAGTTGGTTGGATCTGTTTCTGCTCCAACTTTCTGCGAAACACGGGCTGCCATAGGTACTGCCGATACTCCGGCGGAACCTATAAGCGGATTAACCTTACCTTTCGTTACCTTACACATAATTTTTCCGAAAAGGACACCGGCTGCGGTTCCCACCGCAAAAGCGACAAGTCCCAAAGCAACAATCTTAAGTGTGCTGGCATTAAGGAAGTTAGCTGCACTTGTTGATGCTCCTACTGATGTTCCAAGAAGAATAACTACAATGTACATCAAAGCATTTGATGCAGTTTCTGCAAGCTGCTTTGTAACTCCGCACTCTTTGAAGAGGTTACCAAGCATTAAAAATCCTACAAGTGGTGCTGTAGTTGGTAAAATAAGTACAACTACAACAGTTACAACTATTGGGAAAAGAATCTTCTCTAACTTTGAAACAGGTCTTAACTGTTCCATCTTGATAGCTCTTTCTTTCTTAGTTGTTAAAAGTTTCATAATCGGTGGCTGTATAATAGGAACGAGTGACATATATGAATATGCTGCAACCGCAATTGGTCCCATTAAGTCAGTCTGTCCGAGCTTTCCTGCAAGGAAAATGGATGTAGGTCCGTCAGCACCGCCGATAATTGATATGGCTGCTGCAGCTGCACCGTTAAATCCAAAAATAATCGCGAGAAAATATGCTGCGAAAATACCAATCTGTGCTGCTGCTCCAAGTAAAAAGCTCTTAGGATTGGCAATAAGCGGACCAAAGTCTGTCATCGCACCAACCCCTAAGAAAATAAGTGATGGAAGGATACTCCATTCGTCAAGCAGATAGAAATATCTCAAAAGACCGCCGGCTTCTCCCCCTTTTATTTCTTTCATAATATCAGGGAACAGGTTTACAAGTAACATACCAAAAGCAATAGGAACCAGAAGTAATGGTTCAAATCCTTTTGCTATAGCAAGGTACAAAAATACCAATGCTACGAGAACCATGACATAGTTACCCCATTCAAGGTTCATAAAGCCTGTCTGTTCCCAAAGATTCTTTAGTGTATCAAGAACCATTTTGATACCTCCAATACTAATTTAATGTTGCAATAGTTTCGCCAGCTTCAACAGCGCTTCCCACTGCTGCATTTATACTTGCTACTGTTCCGTCTTCCGGTGCAACAATATCATTTTCCATCTTCATAGCTTCAAGAACAAGAACTGTCTGTCCCTTCTTAACAGCGTCTCCCACCTTAACCTTAACATCTACGATTTTACCAGGCATAGGTGCGTTTATTTTAACAGAACCGGCTGTTCCTGTTGCTGCAGGCTTAGCTGCAGGTGCGGCTGCTGCCTTTGGTGCTGCTTTTGGTGCTGCAGGTGCACTTACTGCTCCTGTAGAAGCTCCTTCTTCCACTGTTACATCATATACATTACCATTTACTGTGATAGTATAATTTTTCATATCATTATCTCCTAACTTTTCTAATTGAACGGACAACAAATCCATCTGTACTTACCGCATTCTGCGATGCTGCGATTGCTGCTGCAATAACAGCAACAAGTTCAAGATCATCTGTCAGATCCTCAGGTTCTTCAATTACTTCACTAACTTCTGTTTCCTTGGTCTCAATCTGTGAAACCGCATTGTCAACAGCTTTAGCAGCAAGTTCTTTTTCTTCTATCTTTCTGGCCTTTTTTCTGGCAGCGGCTGCCTCAGCCTTAGGAATAAAAGAAAACAGGCTTATTACAAGTGAAATAAAAATAAGAACAGCAAATACGACACAAATGCAGATAAGTGTATTTATTCCGGCATCCTTTAATCTGGTTGCCATACTTTCCATTAATATCATAGCTAAGTTCATAAATTCACCTCATTAAATACTGCCATGTTTCTTGGTAACATAACCGTCTCTTTTTGAATATAACATTTCAAAAGCACTAATAAGGTACTTTCTTGTATCGGCAGGGTCGATAATTGAATCAACATATCCTCTCTTTGCTGCCGATTCGGCACTTGCCTGAAGTCTGCCGTACTCTGCTGTCTTTTCAGCAATAAGTTCCGGCTGTTTCTCATATATTATCTTAGCTGCAAGTGATGCATCCATCATTCCGATTGTTGTATCAGGCCATGCATAGGTTACATCAGCACCTATTGCTTTTGAGTTCATGACCGTGTAAGCACTTCCGTATGCTTCGCCTGTTATAAGATTAACCTTTGGTACATCCGCATTGGCAAATGCATAAGTAAGCTTAGCTGCTGCCTTAGCCATCTTCTTTTCACTTTCTTTGGTTGTAAGGAATCCCTTAACATTGGTAAGTGAAAGTACAGGAATCTCAAATGCGTCACAGAAATTAATCATCTCTGCCGCTTTTTCACAGCCTTCTGCAGTAAGAACCTCATCAAACTTTTCTACTGATTCGCCATTGTCAAAAAGCTCTGTTCTGTTAGCCACAACACCGATTGTAGCACCATTAAGCTTTATAAAACCTGTTACCATTTCTTTTGCATAATTCTTCTTGACTTCTATAAAAAGTCCGTCATCGGAAACTGTTTCAAAAACGTATGCAGGATCTGCGGCACCGTTATTAACATCTGTGCACAATCTGTTAAGATCATCAGTGCATTCGCAAAGTGATTCATCTTCATTATTGCTTGGAAGAACACTTACGAGGTTCCTGATTTCTGTAATGATTGATGCTTCGTCGCCTGTAAAATCAACAAGTGCTGTTTCATTAGACTGGAAATCTGCTCCTGCTGTATCTTCTGACTTATTACCATCAAGAGTATTAGGGCTGTTTACAAACAGTTTACCATTTTTGCTTTCCATAAATGTAAAATCAGAAAGTGATGACATAACTGCCATTCCGCCTCCACATGTACCCATTATTGCTGTAATCTGTGGAATAACTCCTGAAGCTTCTACCTGCTTTGCATATATCATACCAAACGCATTGAGGGCATCTGTTGCTTCCTGAAGTCTTAATCCGGCGCAATCAACAAAACCAACTACAGGTGCTCCCATCTTTAAAGCCATATTGTAAATATTAACTATTTTCTTAGCATGCATTTCACCCATAGAACCGTTCATAACAGTTGCATCCTGGCTGTATACATACACAAGGCTTCCATTGACGGTACCGTAACCGGTAATAACACCATCTGCTGGAGTGTCCATTGCGGTCATGTTGAAATCTGTATTTCTTGCTGTAACAAGGTTTCCAATCTCAACAAAACTATTGTCGTCAAGTAAGTCTTCTATTCTCTTACTAGCTGACGTCTTAGCTGTAGTGCTCATATTTTAGACCTCCGTAAAAATAAAATTCAATTTTCTACCAAGATATATAATAAATCCTACTATCGAAATAATCAAGCTATATTTGATAAATTTTTAACATATTTTACACAAAATAATATAAAAAAATTTTATGTAAAAAATACCTGAATGTTTTTTCTTTTACGCTTCCTTTTGTTAAAATCGGAAGTTCTTCTTCCAGTTTTCCGTTAATGTAAATCCTCACTTTGCCAACCTGTTCGTCTTTTTTTACAGGTGCTTTTGCTTTACTTATAATTTCATAAATTACATCCACCTCATCTTCATCCGATAAAAGCCTGTTGACTTCAAAAGGAATATATGTTCCGACACTTTCCTGCAGCCCGTTCTCAACTTTTATTTCCTTGTAATCATACGTCTTTTCAAATATGTTTCTGTAAAAATAATTATCCCTTCCGTATGACATTAATTTCCCGGTATCCGCCCATTTATAATTTTTATTCGGTGGCCAGCCACAGCCCAATACAACAGAAATAAAAGTCCTGTCGTCAACTTTTGTTGCACCTACAAAGCAATAACCTGCTTTTCCCGTAAATCCTGTTTTCATTCCAATTGCATTTTTATTGATATCAAGGAACCTGTTTCCGTTGGTTATTGTCCCACTTCTTTTACCGTTCTGTTCCCTGTATGAAAAACTTTTTGTCGTACATATCTTAATGACTTCTTCCGATTTAAGGGCTTCTCTTGCTATAAGCGCAAGTTCATATGCCGTTGTGCTGTGTATTCCGCCCTCATCTTCCCCGTCAAGTCCGTTAGGAGTTACAAAATATGTATCAGAAAGTCCCAATTTTACGGCATAACCATTCATTTCATCAATAAACCTTTTAACATCTTCTTTGCTTTCCTCCGTAGTATTATTAGGGGATGTATCCCCATTAAGTACGCCTCCTACATATTCCGCTACCATCATTGCCACATCATTATACGAACGTAACATCATAAGATATAAAAGTTCATTAAGCGTATATTGTTCTCCTTTTAACGCATTAAGCTGTACATCTGGTTCTTTTGCCGCATAAGAAGAAAATGTAACTATATCGGAGGGATTGCCGTATTTAAGTGCGACAAGTAACGTCATTATCTTCGTGGTACTTGCCATAGGCATTACATCGTTTTCGTTTTTGCCGTAAAGGATACGTCCTGAATCCGCATCAATCAGAATTGCCGCCCTTGCATAGAGATTATCCGGTTCTTCTCCTTTTGTTACGCTTTGGCACATCACCACGGCTATAATTATTACAGCTAATATTTTTTTCATATATTTTTCCCACAGAATATCAGTTAATTTTATGTAAAAAAAGAACGGTCTATGACCGTTCTTATGAATTTAATACTATTTCTCCCAGAGTTTTGCCCACCGGCTCATGTATCACAAGGTCAGCGATATTGTCCTTAGGCGTAACAGATTTATTGATTAACACAAGTTTATTGCCTCTGTAATAATCTATAAGCCCTGCTGCCGGATACACGGTAAGGGAAGTTCCGGCAATTATAAGGACATCCGCATGTCTTATATAATCAACGGCTTTTTCAATAACATCATTATCAAGAGACTCTTCATAAAGTACAACGTAAGGTTTGATTATGCCTCCGCAATCGCACTTTGGCACACCGCTTGTATTCATTATATATTCTTCACCATAAAATTTATGGCACTTCATGCAATAATTTTTCTTAACGGTACCGTGAAGTTCAAGTACCTCTTTACTTCCCGCAGCCTGATGAAGCCCGTCTATATTCTGTGTAATTACAGCTTTGCACTTACCCTGTTTTTCAAGCTCTGCCAGTGCATAATGAGCTTTATTGGGTTTTGCGTCCTTATAAAGCATTTTATCACGGTAAAATCTGTAAAATTCCTCTGTATTTCTCATAAAAAAACTGTGTGATAAAATTGTCTCAGGAGGATAATCATACTTTTGGTTATAAAGTCCGTCAACACTTCTGAAATCCGGTATCCCACTTTCCGTACTTACTCCTGCACCGCCGAAAAATACGATATTGTCACTTTCCTTTATCCACTTTTCTAATTTAACCATATTCTCATTCACAGTTAGTCACTCCTTCTTCTGTAACTATGTATTGTATCAGTTTATCCTTATGTACAACTTCATCGGATATTACATAAGCATTTTCAAAACATTTAAGGGAGGCATTAAGTCTGTCCTCGTCATTGGCGTGGAAGGTCGCAATATTTTCACCCTTTCTGACAAAATCTCCAACTTTTTTATGAAGGACAATTCCAACGGAAAGGTCAATTATACTGTCTTTATTTTCACGTCCTCCGCCAAGAATCATGGCGGCTTTACCAACTTCATCACATTCTATATGGGATACATAACCGTCATGCTTTGCCACAAATTCCCTGATTATAGACGCCTTAGGCAAAAGTTCTTTGTTATAAACAGCATTTTTGTCTCCACCCTGTGCCTCAACAAGCTCAGCCAGTTTATTCAAAGCCTTTTTACTGTCCACAACCTCTCTAAGCATTTTTCCGGCTTCTGCCTTATCGTCTGTAAGACCTGCTCCCATAATCATATGTGAGCCAAGCTCGATACAAAGTGTAAGAAGGTCCGTCGGTCCCTCTCCGTTTAGTGTATCTATAGCCTCTTTAACTTCTAACGCATTGCCTACTGCATAACCTAACGGCTCATCCATATTGCTGACTACAGCCATTGTCTTTTTGCCCACATTGCAGCCTATCTTTACCATTTCCTTTGCAAGGGCGAGGGATTTTTCGGGTGTTTTCATAAATGCTCCGCTGCCTGTCTTGACATCAAGTACAATAACGTCCGCTCCTGCCGCGATTTTCTTACTCATTATACTGCTTGCAATCAGTGAAATATTTTCAACGGTTGCCGTAACGTCTCTTAAGGCATAAAGTTTCTTATCTGCCGGAGCAAGATTTCCTGTCTGTCCTGCTATGGCAATCTTTATCCTATTAACATTACTAAAAAACTGTTCCTCACTTATTCCTGTAACAAAACCCGGAAAACTTTCAAGCTTATCAATGGTTCCTCCCGTATGTCCAAGTCCTCTTCCGGACATCTTTGCAACCGGAACGTCAAGTGCGGCAACCATCGGTCCGAGAACAAGGGAAGTCTTATCTCCAACCCCTCCTGTGCTGTGTTTGTCTACCTTTATTCCTTCTATCCTGTCAAGATTAAGGACATCCCCACTGTGTGCCATCGCCATTGTAAGTGTGGCTGTCTCACGTTCAGTCATTCCGTTAAGATAAATTGCCATGGCAAGTGCAGAAGCCTGATAGTCGGGAATAGTTCCGTCTGTATATCCTTTTATAAAAAAACATATTTCCTCGTCCGTTAATTCTTTGCCATCTCTTTTTTTAGCTATAACATCATACATTCTCATAAGCACTAATCTCCCGTAAAAAACTTTCACCATTTATTATCTTTTCTGCTCCAAGATATTCTGCTATCGTCTGCCCTATATCAGCAAAAGAACGTCTTGTTCCTATAGGTACATTTTTAATGTGTTTACCATAAACCAGCAAAGGAATATACTCTCTTGTGTGGTCCGTTCCTTTAAATGTCGGGTCACATCCATGGTCGGCATTTATAATTAATATATCATCATCCGTCATTGCCTCAAATATTTCAGGAAGCCTTCCGTCGAAATCCTCCAATCCCTTTCCGTAACCTTTGGCATCCCTTCTATGTCCGTAGGAAGAATCAAATTCAACAAGATTGGTAAAAATAACACCATTAATGTCTTTTTTCATAAAATCAAGGGTTATGTTCATTCCATCCATATTGTCTTTGCTGTGTTCAGACATTGTTATTCCCGAACCTGCAAAAATATCATGTATCTTACCCACTGCTGCTACATCAAAGCCCTGTTCTTTAAGCCTGTTAAGCAGATTATAATCAGGTGGAAGTATAGCATAATCCCTTCTGTCTGAAGTTCTTATATACTTATCACTGTCGATAACAAAAGGTCTTGCAATTACCCTTGCGACTTCATAATCACCTGTAAGAATCTTTCTTGCACTTTCACAAAGCATATAAAGTTTATTTAATTTATTCTCATCGGTTTCAGAACTGTTATCGTCCTTTCCCACAAAATATGCTATCTGGAAAACGCTGTCTGCCGAAGTATATACGATAGGGATTCCTTTATCTGCGCATTCCTTTCCGTGAACCTTAAGTATCTCGGTTCCGGATGCCACACAATTCCCTAGAACACCGTCTATGCCTGTTTTATCAATGAACTCACGGATAATTTCCTCAGGGAAACCGTTTTCAAATGTAGGAAATGCCTTTTTTGAAATAATACCCGTCATCTCCCAATGTCCTACCGTCGTATCTTTTCCGTTAGATAATTCCATACATCTTCCATAAGCACCTGACGGTATATCTGTTTTAGGAAGCACTGTCATTCCATCAATATTACCATATCCAAGCTTCAACATATTGGGAATATCAAGCCCTCCGTTATATTCCCATGTATGAACAATTGTATTAGCCCCTTTGTCACCAAATGCCGCTGCATCCGGAAGTTCTCCCATACCTACGCTGTCTAAAATTATCCAGATTACTCTTTTCATATCTGACACCCCGTTTCTTTCTGATGTATAAATTATATCCCAAGGCAGGTTTTGATACAAGTAAAAGGAATATTTTTAACATAGGTATGGAAAAAAAATAAATATAGTGTTACAATGTCAGAGATTTTACAGTATTTTGGAGGAATAAAATGAGTATTAATTTTGTTAGAACACTTCCTTCTCCGGAAGAAATCAAGGAAGAATTTCCGCTTAGTAGGGAAGCTGTTGAATTAAAAAAAGAGACAGATGAAAAGATTCGTAAGGTTTTTACGGGCGAATCCGATAAATTTCTTGCAGTTATCGGACCATGCTCTGCCGATAATGAAGATGCAGTTCTTGACTATGTTACACGTCTTGCCAAAGTGCAGGAAAAAATTAAAGATAAAGTAATCATAATTCCAAGAGTATATACCAATAAGCCCAGAACAACGGGTGATGGTTACAAGGGTATGCTTCACCAGCCCGACCCTGAGAAGGCTCCGGATATGGTTGCAGGAATTAAGGCAATCAGAAAGCTTCATCTTGATGTAATAAAAGAAACAGGTTTTTTCCCTGCGGATGAAATGCTCTACCCTGAAAACTGGATGTACTGCGATGACACTCTTGCATACGTTGCAATCGGTGCACGTTCAGTCGAGGACCAGCAGCACAGATTAACAGCCAGTGGAATGGACGTTCCTGTAGGTATGAAAAATCCTACTTCCGGCGGATACGAAATTATGCTTAATTCAGTTCATGCAGCTTCACACCCTCATACATTTATATACAGGGGAAGTGAAGTAAATACAAGCGGTAACCCTCTTACACATACGGTTTTAAGAGGAGCTGTCAACAAGAAAGGTCAGTGTATTCCTAATTACCATTATGAAGACATCCTTCTCTTAAATGAACTTTATGCAGAACATGATTTGAAGCATCCCGCTACAATTATTGACAGCAACCACAGTAATTCTAATAAGAAATATATGGAACAGATTAGAATAGTTGAAGATGTTCTCCATAGCCGTGCCATGAACGCCGATATAAGAAAGCTTGTTAAAGGCGTAATGGTGGAAAGCTATATTGAACCCGGCAGCCAGAAAATTGGCGAACATATATATGGCAAGTCAATTACAGATCCTTGTCTCAGCTGGGAAGATTCAGAAAAGCTTTTATACATCATTGCTGAGAAATGCTAATTATAAAAAGAATGTAGGAACCGTTAAGCTCCTACATTCTTTTTAATTTGTTTTTATGCGTCTTGATTTATTTTTCATTTATCTTTTCAAGATATTTCTCGTAATAATTCTGCCATTTTTCGTAACCGTTTTCATTTCTGTGGTCTTTTAAATTAAGTTCACTTTTCATTATCTTACCAAGATAATCCGTTACTTTAATTGCTCCTTTGAAATTAAGATGATTACCGCCATCTCTCGTATCTTTGCTCCAATCAATTCCTATTTTGTCTGATACAAGATTAAAATCGTAATAATCTATTCCATAGTCATTAGCAAAATTAACAACTGCATTATGCTTCTTATATGAATGACATTCAGGTGAAGGTGTTGATACAAATATAATCTTTGTATTGTGTTCCTTGGCAAGTGTCACGATTTTATTAATATATTCCACGTTACATTCATCCACAGGCTCAGCTTCATTTGTATATTGCATCCATTCGCCGCCTGTATAAGGTTCCACATTATTTCTTAACACAAAACCTTTCATATACTCATGGTCTTTTGTCTTTTCATTAAAGAAAAAGTTCTTAAGTCTCGTATGATACTTCATTGCCGGAATTCTATTAAGTACAAAATTCATAAAACGATCTTTTGTAGCGTCTATGCTTCCGCCAAATCTGAAGAAGCAGTTAGTCTCAATAAAAATATATTCCGGTGTCTGTGTCTTATACATACTCTTTAAAATTGAATATGTATCGCATAGTCTCTGTGCCGAAGTAGCAAGAACATATGATGTAAAACCATAATTCCCATACAACTGCATAGGGTTATATGCAGAGTACACTTCACTGTCACCGATAAAAATAACATCAATAGTATCATTTGTTTCTTTCTGGAACTCTTCTTTTTTTGCCATAACGCCATTTGTATTATATACATCGTCGTTCGGCTTTAAAAAATGTGATGTTAATACAAGTATTGCAGCCAGTCCTGCCAGAAATATTATGCTGTTTACAATTTTTTTTCCCATATCTTACCTCTCCAAATCCTAGTATCCCGCATATATAAGCTCAACAACGGAATATCCTGAGCCGTAAGCTCCAAAGAATATCACCGTAAGAATACACGCATACCAGACGATCCATCTTACAGGAAGAATCTTCCTGTCTATTCTCTCTCTTAATCCCGGTTTACGCTCTCTGATAAAGCCTACTATAACAACAACCAGAACACCCACAAGGGCAACCATAAGATCATAAGCGTCAAGATGAAGCTTAAATCTGTAATCCCAGAAGTAGCTTATATGAAAATCAGTAAATATCTTGCCAAACATAATAAAGCCTGCTTTAAGTGATTCAGCCCTGAAAAACATCTCTCCGATTATAACAATAAAGAAAAGTTTTACCGACTGAAAAGCCTTATAGACATTGCTTTCTCTGTTAATATGAAGCTTGTCCGTAAGCTTTTTAACCGGTGCTTCCGTAATGGTTTCGATAAAAATAATTACAAAATAATACATTCCGTAGAATATAAATGTCCATTGTGCACCATGCCATAAGCCGTTGCATATCCATACACAGAATAAAGCAACCGTTGGTGCTACAAACTTACTTACATTCCTGCCAAATACATTTTTAACCTTTTTCGCAAAATTCTTAACAGGTTTTGCAAGTGATACAGGATAAAAAATATAGTCTTTAAAGAAAGTACCAAGCGTTATATGCCATCTTCTCCAGAATTCCGAAGCATTCTTTGACGCAAACGGCTGTCTGAAATTCTCAGGAAGATTAATTCCGAATATCTGTCCGGAACCGATGATTATATCCATTCCGCCTGAAAATTCCATATAAAGCTGTGCTGTATATGCCATTGCACCAACAAGCATAATTGAACCGTCAAGTTTCTGATAGTTACTGAAAATATATGAAACCATATAATAAAATCTGTCCGCAACTACCATTTTCTTAAACAGTCCCCATGCGATTCTCTGATATCCGAACTTCAGGTTATTAAATGTAATTCCCCTGCCGGCATATAAATCATCGGCAGTTTCGCTAAATCTTGCAATAGGTCCTTCCATTGTCTGTGGAAAAAAGCTTAGATACAATGCAACTTTGGCAAAATTGTGTTCTGCTTTGATTGTTCCCCTGTATACATCCGTAAGATAGGAAATAATCTCCAACGTATAAAAAGAAATTCCGATAGGTACCAGAAAACGAATCGGTGCAAATTTCCACTTTGAACCAAACACGTTCGTCAAATCAATAAAAGATTTTGCAAAAAAATTAGTATATTTTAATACAACAAGTACAAGCAGATTAAGCACAATGCCTAATGCCAATACTTTTCTCTTAGCTTTTGTAACTGCCTTTTGCCCATCACTCTTCTTTTCTCCTATTTTTTCAATCCATCTGGCAAAGAAATATGCAACCAATATAGCTGCAATCAGATATATAATCAGTCCTTTACTGAATGAGCAGAAAAAAATACAGTTCGCACATAACAATACTATGTACCTGAACTTCTGGGGTACAAGCTGATAAAGTAATATTGTGGCCGGCAGAAATGCCACAACATATACCAGCATATGATATGCCACTATTCTTCCTCTTTAAGTCTTTCAATCATGGCCCATAAGCTCTTAGCAGAATTGAAATTCTCAGGAATAAGTTCTACAGGTGCGATTTCTACATCAAACGCATCCTCTATCTCTGATACAAGTGATAAAATAGCAAATG
>ERZ780076.198-NODE-198-length-34938-cov-16.430009_pt1 | contig 34938 bp, 27 predicted proteins | sample MGYA00511022_ERZ780076 | MGnify/ENA primary metagenome ERZ780076 (study PRJEB29588, sample SAMEA2148733) | human gut metagenome | biome: human gut; feature: human-associated habitat; material: faeces | place: Denmark | collected 2008/2010 ... | reverse complement strand
TGCCTTTATACCCAGGGCGTTGCCCTGGGCTAAGAGCTTCTGCCCTTTCAGGGCGTTCCAACCGTACAGGTCGATAAATCTCAAATTTGTATTTGTTTATTTACTTGCTGAGGTCGAAACCAACGCGGATGCCATCATAGTTTTTGGAGATTTCGCCGATAGTACCGAGAGTGGTGTTGCCGCTCAGGGCAGTCAGCGTCTGGATGATGGTAAGCAGTTTCTTCGACTCGAAGAGAATGCTGATGCCAGATGTGTTCTTGGTGGCGAAACCATTGAGGCTGAGCAGCAGACGGCCTTTCAGGTCGATGGCGTGAGTCTTCTCGTCGAAGGTGTAAGTGCCGCTCCATGACTTTCCGTCTATCTTGGCATTGAAGGTGCCGTCCTCGTTGAACTTGAAATAAGTGTTCGAACTGCTGAATCCAGCTTTCTGATAATAGGAGCTTAACTTTTCCTCCACCTTCTTAGCAGCGATTTCACCACCCGCTTTCGCCAACAGGTTCTCTGAGGTAAAAGCGCAGCCAGGCGATTTATATTTCCATGTGTGGGCGCAGAGGTCGGCTTTCTTGAATGTGGTTGAGCCAATCACGTTGTCGAGAATGCTTCCCACGATGCTTCCCACCTTGCTTGTGGTGGAACCTGTGGTGTTGCTGCTGTTTCCGCCAGCATAGCCCAAAAGTTCAGCTAATACTCCTACGGCAGAAGCCTTGGTATTGACAGTGTTGGCAGAATGTGTCTTCGAAGAGTCTGTCGTGGCTGTGGAAGCTGTTGTTGCGGTCGATGTTGAAGATTTGGAGGAAGTTTTCTTGGCAGTGGTGGTAGACTTCTTCTTCTTCTTCTTAGTAGCCTTCTTTTTCTTGGTTGATTTCTTGGCAGGAAGGCAGCTCATTTCGGATGTTGTGGTGCTCTCGGCGCATGTCTCGTTGGCAAGGCTGCCTGTGGTGCATGCCAGCACAAGGGCAACCATCATGAATACTTTCTTCATTTTTGTTGATACTTTTTTGATGTTTTCAAGTTGAAGAACTCCTTTTTTCTCTCTCTCTTGACCTCTGAATCTCTTGTGTTCAGAAGCCCAGTGTGGAGTTTATGCTTTTTCGGGTGCAAATATCGCAAAAAAAGCGCAGATGGAGAAAGGGGAATGGATATTTTTTGTAGGTTTTTCCCTATTTCTCCTTGATTTATGTCAAAAAATGAGGTTTTTAGTGTTCTTTTCTCACTTTTTTCGTGGTGCTTGTAGTCAGAATGCTTTATCTTTGCATTATTACAAATCGCAATAGGTTATGGATTATAGTTTAATTAAGGTCAATGCAGAGGTAGAGAATCTTGCACAGGACAAATGCCAGCAGATTCTTCATGACCGACGTGAAGCCCTCGCTAACAAGGTTAGAAGAAGAGCTTAAAAAACAAGAGAGATTGTTTTCTCAAAAAGACACAAAAAGAATTGACATTCCGGGAACGTCGTTTCCCGTGTAACGTAAAAGGTCCCGTTGACAGAACTTGGTTCTGCGACGGGACCTTTTATGGTTTTATTGTTTTTCTCTAACTTCCCATTTCTGAAAAGTTCGTTGAACTTTTATTTTCCAGCCTCTTCCTTGGTAGCCTTCATGATGACTTCCAGGTGGTTGCCTGGCTTGAGGACGATATTCTTAAGGAAGTCGCCTATAGCCTTGCCGTCGACGCTGCTTACTGTCTTCACGTAATCGGTGTGCAGGTCGATGCCGTTGATGACATAGTTGCGCAGGATGCCAGTCCAGTAGCCATTGGTCTTGGCGTCTACCGAAGCCTGCTTGGTCAGAATCTCCTTGATCTTCTGCAGATCGCTGGCGTTAGGCTGTTCTATGGTAGTCTTCAGGCCAGAGAAGAAGTAAGGCAGAGCCTCGTCGAGCTTCTCGGGGTTGAGCTGTGCGCTGCCGGTCAGGCTGAGTGCCAGCTGTCCGTCCCAGTCGAGCTCCATGCTTGCCTCGGCTCCTGCATGGTAGGCTGCACTCAACTTCTCGCGTATGTTGCGCAGATAGTCCATCTGGAGCAATCGTGCAGAGATGTCGGCGAGCACGCTTGTCTGCAGGGTGTAAGGAGTCTTGGCATACCATATCTCGGTCACCTGCGACATTGGGTTCTCCATGCTCTTGGTGAAGATGTTTTTCACCTCGCCTGTAGCTACAGGGATAGCCTTGTTCTTCAGCTTGGCGCCCTTGCTTGGAATAGAGGCGATGTACTGCTCGATGAGTGGCAGGAGAGTGGCCTCGTCGTAGTTGCCCACGAAGAAGAAGGTGAAGTCCTTGGCATTGGTGAACATCTGCTTGCCCAGTTCGAGCACTCGGTCGTAGTTGACAGCATCGAGGTCTTCGGTCTTAGGGATGCGTGCCATCTTGTTGCCCATGTAGATGGTGCTCTGCAGCGAATCCTGGTAAACCATTTCTGGGTTCTTGCTCTGGTTGGCAAGAGCGGTCTTGATGGTGCTCAGGAGGTTGGCAGCCGATTTCTCGTCCTTGCTCAGCGCTGTCATCTTGAGGTAGATGAGCTGCATGAGGGTCTCGATGTCCTTAGGAGTAGAGTTGCCTGAGAGTCCATGCTTGAAAGGAGTGACGGTGTAAGCCACGCTTGCCTGCTTGCCTGCGAGGGCTTTCTCGAGGTCGTTGCTTGAGAACTGGCCCAGACCGCTGGCGTTGAGCAGCATGCCGCCCATGAAGGCGAAGGTGTAGTCGGCCTTGTCGAGTGCTGCGTAACCTACGTTGGCTGTGGCAGCAAACTGTATCTCGTTGTCCTTGTAGTCGGTCTTCTTCAGCACCACCTTGGCACCGTTGGAGAGGGTGAGGGTCTTGAATCCCAACTTCTTGTCTTCTGCTGTGCTCTTGATCTTGCCAGCCTTAGGCTTCTGGGCGATGAGAGGCTCCTGCTTCACATTGTCCACATAGGCCTCGAGCTTCTCGCCGCGCACCTGCTTCACGATGTCGGCAAGCTCCTGCTCGGTGGGATAAACAGCACCGTCGGCCTCGCGCATCATGACGAGTGACACCAGGTTGGTGTCGGTTTCGCAAATCAACTGCTTGGCGTACTGGTTGACAGCCTCTACAGGGATGTGAGGCACCAGCATCTGATAGATCTGATATTCGTCCTCTACCGAAGGGATAGGCTCGTTGCTGGTGAAGTTGTCCACATATTGAGTGGTGAACTGTTCGTTCTTCATCTTGTCGCGATTGGTGTAAACCTTCTCCATCTGGCTCATAAACTCATCTTTGGCACGCTGATACTCAGTGGCAGTGAAGCCGAAGTCGTGTGCACGCTTCAGTTCGCGCATCACGGCGGCATAAGCCTCCTTCATCTGTCCGTCCTTGGCAGCGCCGAAGGAAGTGAGCGCCTCCTTGGTGCTTGAGAGCAGATAGTCGCCAATGCTGGTTCCTGCCTGCAGATAAGGGCAGTCGGGCTCCTGCGATTTCTCGTTGAAGCGGGCATTCATCATGCTGGCAAAGATGTTGTCCATATAGCCTTTGAGCAGATAGTCGACACCGTTCTTCAGCGAGTCGGGTGTGGCTTCGTGCTTCATGAAGATCTGGAAGATGCCCATCTGCTGCTCCTTGTCCTTGTCTACCACGTAGATGCCCTGGTTGTTGTCGGGCACTTCCACGGGCACTACTTTGGCAGCGTTGGCTGGCACCTTGATGCCTCCGAAGAGTTTCTTGATCTGAGCCTCGATATGGTCTACGTCCACGTCGCCGACGATGATGATAGCCTGGTTGTCTGGGCGATACCACTTGCGGTAATAGGCGCGCAGGGTCTCTGGGTCGCAGCCGTCGACGACGCTCATCAGTCCGATAGGCATGCGGTAGCCATACTTACAGCCAGGGTAGAGCTTAGGAAGGGCACGCTCCAGTATGCGCTGCTGTCCCACCATGCGCATACGGTACTCGTTGTGCACCACGTCGCGCTCGTCGTTGATGGCTTCTTTGGTGAGAGAGATGCCGTTGCTCCAGTCTTTCAGGATAAGCATACATGAGTCTACTGCCGACACGCGTGTGGTGGGCACGTCGGTGAAGTAGTACACGGTTTTCTCAATAGAGGTGTAGGCATTGAGGTTGCGGCCATATTCCACACCGATGCTCTGCAGGTATTCCTGGAGGCTGTTGCCCTGGAAGTGCTCAGAGCCATTGAAGGCGAGGTGCTCCAAGAGGTGAGCCAGACCGCGCTGGTCGTCGTTTTCGTTGATAGAGCCTACTTTCTGTGCGATGTAGAAGCTGGCTACATGCTCAGGGAAACTGTTGTGTCGGATGTAATAGGTCAGACCATTGTCCAAATGGCCTATTCTCACATCTTTGTCTACCGGGATAGGTGGCATCATCTGAGCCATGGCCTGTCCGGCAGTAAGCAGCACGATGGCTGCAGCAAAAAACTTCTTAAGTTTCATAATAGCTGATGTTGGTTTATATATATAATAATGTGTATTTATTCTTCTTTCATAAACTTGATGCTGCAAAAGTAGCACATTTCTAACGACAAAGCAAGCATTTGGGAAGTTTTTTTCCAAAATGCCTGCATTCTTAACATTAAACTAACATTCCACTAATATTCCGCTAACATAACCTAACATTAGGTTCTGTTTTTCAGCCCTTCGCTTTCAGAAAACTGTTCATCCAGCTGCCACGATAGAGGCGGATGAGGAACAGGATGCCGCGGAAAGTCAGTTCGGTGGCCATGGCTATCCATACACCTTCCAGGCCGAAGCGCTGCGAGAGGGCATAGGCCAGGGTGAGGCGCACCAACCACATTGTTCCTAAGTTGATGGCGGCAGGCTTGAAGGTGTCGCCGGCTCCCACGCAGACACAATAGGTCACGATGCTGGCAGCAAAGAACGGTTCGGCAAAAGCCTCTATGCGAAGACAGCGTGTGCCTAAGTCGCAGATGGCGTCGACGGGAGAGAGTACTGCCATCATGCCCGGTGCAAAGAGATACATGACAACACCCATCACTGCCATTACGCCCATGCCGAGACCCACCGTCATGTAGGCAAAATTGCGGCACAAGTCGATGCGGCCAGCGCCATGGGTCTGACCGACGAGCGTGGTGGCGGCATCGCCTATTCCGTAGCCAGGCATATAGCACAGGCTCTCGGCGGTGATGGCAAATGAGTGGGCGGCAATGGCGATGTTGCCCAATGGCGCCACTATCATGGTGCTGACAATCTGTGCACCGCTCATCAGGATGTTCTGTATGGCCAAGGGAATGCTTATCTTGAAGGCATTGCGCACGTATTCGCGTACCCAGCTGAAGCGAATCTTGTCCTGACGCAGGTTGAGAATCTTGTTGTGGCAGGCTGCCTGCCAAAGGTTGGGCAGCGAGATGCAGACATAAGCCAGGGCGGTTCCAAAGGCTGCGCCCACCACGCCCATGTGCAGCACATAGATGAAGATGTAGTTGAACACGACGTCGCACAGGCAGATTAGAATTGCCATGACGCTGGGCGTGTGCATGTTGCCTGCGGCCTTGAGCATCATGCCCGACATGTGGTATAGGTAGACAAAGGGCAGCACGAGGCTGTAGACCAGGAAATAGGCCGATGACTTGTCGGCAATGTCATCGCCTCCGCCCAACCAGTGGGGCAGGGGAGAATGAATGCCCACGCCGATGAGGGCTATCAGGATGCTGAAGATGATGCCGCAGAGCAGCGAGTGGCGAAACACCTGGCGGGCTTTGCCGAAGTCGTTGGCTCCGATGAAGTGGGCTACCTGCACTGAGAAACCAGTGGCAAAGGCACTCAGCAGGCTGCCGATAAGCCAGGTGGTGGACTCGATGAGTCCGATGCTCGCTGAAGCCTCTGCACCCAAATGTCCCACCATAGAGGCGTCGATAAAGAACATCATGACGGTGGAAATCTGTGCCAGCATGGAGGGAATACTCAAGCCTACGATGAGGTTCAGTTTCTCACCGCGGTGCATGGAGCGTCCTGCCCGTATCGATTCCATCAGATATTCTGTCTTTTTGCTATATAACATAATGTTTGTACTGCCATTTATTGTTTTCTGTTGAACTGCCCGTTAGTATGTAGGAACAGTCAAAGCGAGAAAATGGCGATCCCTCCTAAAAGGAATCGCCATTTTTATGATTTGAATGTTAAATTTCTATTTATCCCAAAATACAAGATCTTATCACCTTTAAACAAAACCTCTATCTATTGGGTTGAATTCAGCGGATAAGAAAAAGAGAATCTTGAAAACTCTTTTCTATATCCTGACTTCATTCACTTTTCGTCGTCCTTGAATAACAATCTCTTATTTACCTTTAGATTCTAATACCTGTCGTCCTTGAATAACAATCTCTTGTTTACCTAAAACTAATAACCTATCACAATCTATTACCTAACTAAAAACCTAAAACTTATAATTCTGGTGCAAAGGTACTACTATTCTTGAAATCTGCAATACTTTTGCGTATATTTTTGCATGAAAATAACATTTTTTTTGCTTATAAGCCCAAAATGTGTGCGGACACATACACTTGTTTATTCTTTGAAACATATTTTTAGAATTTGAATTTTGGAGCATCAGGAGTTAAGGAGTTTCTTCAGGAGTTAAGGAGTTAAAGGAGTTAAGGAGTTAAGACAACAGCTTTGTGGGCTTGTGAATTTTAACATTAAACATTCCCTCAAGGCTATTGTCTTAACTCCTTTAACTCCTTAACTCCTTTTAACTCCCGAAGAAACTCCTCCGAGTTGATGGGGAAAATAAAAAAGTCCTGTGCCGAAGAAGCACAGGACTTTCTGTATGGAGGAATAGAATTATTTCTTAATCCATTTGCCATCGGTGTACCAACCCTTGAGCACAATCTCGAATTTGAGCATTGAGTAAGCTGGAATGGTGGAATTGCTGCTCTGGCTGGAACCATAGCCGAGAGTGTAAGGCATGTAAACCATCCAGTGGTCGCCGATATGAGTCATTTTCATCAGGGCAGTGGCAAATCCGTCGACAACGCCCTTCACAATGAAATTGCTGGTCTGAGCCTTGTTGGCATCATAGTCGCCGGTGAAGTTGTGGTCGAAGATATAGTCGTTCTTCAGCATGCCCTTGTAGCTGACCATCACCGAGTCGGTGTAGAGAGGGCGCACGGCAGAACCTTCGCCCTGCTGCATCACCTGCACCACGATGTTGTCTTCCTGCTCATTGAAGGTAGGAGTGACAGGCTGGTTGTTGAGATCCGTATTTCCCGTCTGGTTCTCCATACTCCAATTGCGGTAGACGTGCCATCCGTTGGCTTCTCCCTCCTGCTTGGCCTTAACGAGAATCTCGGCAAAAGCAGTTTTGTTCTTTGCCTGCCAGTCGTCGTACTCGGAGTCGGTGTTTTCGTCAGTCTCGCTGCATGATGCCAGCACAAGAGCCGACATCATGAGCAGAAACAGATATTTCAAATTCTTCAAATTCATCTATGTGTATTTGACTTTTTTCCGTTGTTCGTTTAGAAGTTCTTGATCTCCTTGCCAAGCTTCTTCAGTACGCTCGTGATGCTCACACGGTCCTCGATGATGCCGCGAAGCTCGCTGATGGCAACACGCTCCTGCTTCATCGTGTCACGATAACGCAGAGTAACCTTGTGGTCGTTAGGAGTATCGTGGTCTACGGTGATACAGAACGGAGTACCGATGGCGTCCTGACGACGGTAGCGCTTGCCGATAGAGTCCTTAGGATCGCCATAGTGAGTGTTGAAGTGGAACTTCAGCTCGTCAACGATCTCGTGAGCCAACTCGGGCAGGCCGTCCTTCTTGTCGAGTGGGAATACGGCACACTTCACAGGAGCCAATGCCTCAGGCAACTTCAGAACCACGCGGCTCTCGCCGTTCTCGAGCTTCTCCTCGCAGTAAGAGTGGCACATCACGCTGAGGAACATACGGTCTACACCGATAGAAGTCTCTACATCGTAAGGCACGTAGCTCTCGTTCTTCTCAGGATCGAAGTACTTGATAGAGCGGCCGCTGAACTTCTCGTGCTGAGAAAGGTCGAAGTTGGTACGGCTGTGAATGCCCTCTACCTCCTTAAAGCCAAATGGCATTTTGAACTCGATGTCGGTAGCAGCGTTGGCATAGTGAGCCAGCTTCTCGTGGTCGTGGTAGCGATAGTTCTCGTTGCCCATGCCGAGTGCCTCGTGCCATGCCAGACGAACCTTCTTCCAGTACTCAAACCACTTCATCTCGGTGCCAGGCTGGCAGAAGAACTGCATCTCCATCTGCTCGAACTCGCGCATACGGAATACAAACTGGCGAGCCACAACCTCGTTGCGGAATGCCTTACCTATCTGGCAGATACCGAAAGGAAGCTTCATGCGGCCTGTCTTCTGAACGCTCAGGTAGTCGACAAAGATACCCTGGGCTGTCTCAGGACGCAGATAAACTTTGCTGGTAGCATCGCTCGCTGCACCCATCTGGGTAGAGAACATCAGGTTGAACTGACGAACGTCTGTCCAGTTCTTGGTGCCGCTGATAGGGCATACGATGCCCTCGTCCTCGATGATCTGCTTCAGCATCTCGAGGTTAGGACCCTGCATGGCCTCGGTGTAGCGGGCATGAAGGTCGTCGAACTTCTTCTGATTCTCCAAGACGCGAGGATTGGTGGCGCGGAACTGAGCCTCGTCGAAGCTGTCGCCGAAGCGCTTCTTAGCCTTGGCGATCTCCTTGGCGATCTTCTCCTCGTATTTGGCCATGTGATCCTCGATGAGCACATCGGCGCGATAACGCTTCTTCGAGTCGCGGTTGTCGATCAATGGATCATTGAACGCATCCACGTGACCTGAAGCCTTCCAAACAGTAGGGTGCATAAAGATGGCTGCGTCGAGACCCACAATGTTCTCGTGCAGCAATACCATGCTCTGCCACCAGTACTGCTTGATATTGTTTTTCAGCTCGACACCGTTCTGACCATAGTCGTAAACGGCTGCCAAACCATCATAAATTTCGCTACTTGGAAACACGAAGCCATACTCTTTGCAATGGCTTACAATCTTCTTAAAAACATCTTCTTGTGCCATGATGAAATCTTATATTTTTCAAATTTTCGGCAAAGATACGCCTTTTTCTCGAATTTTCTTTGTATTTTTGCCTAAAATATATAAAATAAGTATTAAAAGCTATCTATGAGCGACGAAATTAAAGACAAAGACGAACTTCAGAAGGGTGGTGAGCCACAAGATTTGGATGCGGCTGAACAGCATTCCGACTACAAGCCTGTCAACAGGTTTGATGCTTCGGCGGTGCGCCATCTTAGCGGAATGTACCAGAACTGGTTCCTCGACTATGCCTCCTATGTAATTCTCGAGCGTGCCGTGCCTCATATCGAGGACGGACTGAAGCCCGTGCAGCGACGCATACTGCACTCGATGAAGAGAATGGACGACGGAAGATACAACAAGGTGGCGAATATCGTGGGACACACCATGCAGTTTCACCCGCATGGTGACGCCTCTATCGGCGACGCACTCGTACAGATGGGACAGAAAGACCTGCTCATCGACACACAGGGAAACTGGGGAAATATCCTCACCGGCGACCGTGCTGCGGCTTCACGATACATAGAGGCGCGTCTGTCCAAGTTCGCGCTCGACGTGGTGTTTAATCCCAAAACAACCGACTGGCAACTCTCCTATGACGGCCGCAACAAGGAGCCTATTACGCTCCCCGCCAAGTTCCCCTTGCTGCTGGCACAGGGAGCAGAGGGCATTGCCGTAGGTCTGAGCAGCAAGGTGCTGCCACACAACTTCAATGAGCTTTGCGATGCTGCCGTACACTATCTCAAGGGCGAGCCTTTCACCATCTATCCCGACTTCCCTACGGGTGGAGCCATCGATGTGGGCAAGTATAACGACGGACAGCGTGGAGGCGTGCTGAAGGTGCGTGCCAAGATAGACAAACTCGACAACAAGACGCTTGTCATCACCGAGATTCCTTTCAGCAAGACCACCGGAAGCCTCATCGACTCCATCACCAAGGCGGTGGAGAAGGGAAAGATAAAGGCCAGAAAGATAGAGGACGTTACCTCTGCCAACGTGGAAATCCTCGTCCATCTGGCTCCCGGAACCTCTTCCGACAAGACCATGGACGCACTCTATGCCTTCAGCGACTGCGAGATCAACATCTCGCCCAACTGCTGTGTCATCGAGGACAACAAGCCTTGCTTCCTCACCGTGAGCGATGTGCTGCGCCACAGCGTAGACCGCACCATGGGACTGCTGCGCAAGGAGCTGATGCTGCGCAAGGGTGAACTGGAGGAGCAGCTCTTCTTCTCCTCGCTCGAGCGTATCTTCATCGAGGAGCGCATCTACAAGGAGCGCAAGTTCGAGCAGAGCAAGAGTCAGGACGAGGTTGTGGCCTTTATCGCCTCGAAACTGGAGCCTTTCAAGGACAAGCTCTTCACAGCCGTAGTCGACGGAAAAGGCAAGGTGGAGTATGCATTCCACAGAGAGATAACGCGCGAGGACATTCTGAAGCTCCTTGAAATCAAAATGCAGCGCATCCTGAAATATAATAAGGATAAGGCCGACGACCTCTTGCTGAAAATCAAAGCCGAACTGGCGGAGATAGAGAACGACCTCGCCCACATGACAGATGTCACCATCAACTGGTTTGAATATCTCAAGACCAAGTATGGCAAGGCGCATCCACGACGCACCGAGATAAGAAACTTCGACACCATCGAGGTGACCAAGGTGGTGGAGGCCAATCAGAAACTCTACATCAACCGACAGGAAGGATTCGTGGGTACAGGACTGAAGAAGGATGAGCTGGTGTGCAACTGCTCCGACCTCGACGATATCATCATCTTCTATAAGGACGGAAAGTTCAAGGTGACCAAGGTGGCCGACAAGATCTTCGTGGGAAAGAACATCCTTCATGTGCAGGTGTTCAAGAAGAACGACAAGCGAACCATCTACAACTGTGTGTATCGCGATGGCAAGCAGGGCGAATACTTCATCAAGCGATTCAACGTGACGTCGATGACACGCGACAAGATGTACGACATCACGCAGGGAACGCCCGGAAGCCGTGTCATCTACTTCACGGCCAACCCCAACGGCGAGGCTGAAATCATCAAGATAACACTGGATCCAGACCTCTCGAAGAAGCGACAGAGCATCTTTATCGAGAAAGACTTCTCGGATATTATCATCAAGGGACGTGCCGCCAAGGGCAATCTGCTCACCAGGAGAACCATCCGTCGCATTGGTCTGAAGAGTCATGGACACAGTACCTTGGGAGGAAGAAAGGTGTGGTTCGATCCTGATGTCAACCGTATCAATTACGACGAGAACGGACGTTTCCTCGGCGAGTTTAATGACGATGAAAATATCTTGGTGGTTCTCGACAATGGCGAGTTCTATATCACCAACTTCGACCCCAACAACCACTATGAGGACAATATCCTGCGACTGGAAAAGTGGGACGAGCATAAGATATGGACTGCCGTTCTCTATGATGCCGATAACGAAGGCTATCCTTACATCAAGCGATTCACCATGGACGCTGCCAAGCGCCATCAGAACTTCCTTGGCGAGAATGTCAACAGCAAGCTGATTCTCCTTACCGATACAGTTTATCCTCGTATCAAGGTGACTTATGGAGGTGTGGATGCTGTGCGTCCTGCCGAGGAAATCGACGCCGAGCAGTTTATCGCACAGAAGAGTTTCAAGGCTAAGGGAAAACGACTCTCTACCTGGAACATAGGTTCTATAGAGGAAATAGAGCCGACCCGTTTCCCAGAGCCTGCAGATACAGTCGATGCTGCCGACGCAGCCGAGGGCGATGAGACGACAGCCGAGGGCGATGCTGCCGACGGCAAAGTGTCGTCCCGGACAAAGGCAAAATCATCCGACGAGAACCTCGACCCTGATGCCGGCAAGAGCCAGCAACAGATTATCGATGAGTTGACAGGACAGACAAGCCTCTTCGACGATAAGAACTTTACTGCGGAAGACGAAAAAGACCGCGACTGGCTGAAGGATCAATAGGGGAGTTGCTTCAGAAGTTAAAGAAGAAACTTCCTTCCCCATAAAGAAAGCCGCCCCAGAAGCTTAAAGCTATCTGTGGCGGCTTAAAAGAAAGATTTACCCTGTATTATTACTCAATAATAATCAAAACTCTGCGGCATTCCTCCTTTGAACAGCCGTTGCTGTCGCCAATGGCCTTCCCCAACTTGATGTCGAAGTCCTTGATGCCTTGTTTCTTCAGGAAGTTGACAACATTGTTCAGACGACCCTCGCTGAGTTTGTAGTTCTTTGAAGAAACTCCGTCCGACGAAGCCTCACCGATGATGGTAAGCTTGTAGTCGCCCTGTTCCTTCAGGGTGTTGATAAACTTCTTCAAGCGAAGTCTTTCCTGAGTCGTGATGTTGGTCTTGTCTACGGTGAAGAATACCTCGTAAGACTTCACCTTCTTCGACTTCTCGCAGTCGTCGAGCAATGACTGCAGCTCGGCATTGTCCTTGCGGCAAGCCTTCAGACTCTCAGACAATCCGTCGTATGCACGCTGCTTTTCAGCCAATTGCTTTTCGTAGGCTTCCTTCATTTCGGCCTGATCTCTCAGAGCCTTGTAGTAGCGGGCCTTGTTGCTTGGCATCACCTTGCTGACGAAGTTGAAGCGAAGAACCACTCCTGCACTGTACATTCCCTTAGGAGTCAAGTCCTTGTTGAGAGGCAGATAGCTGTATCTGCCGAATACACCTGCTGTCCAGCGAGAGGAAAGGTCGTATTCCAACGACAGGGTTGCCGGGATATACATCGCATCTACATGTTCGTTGAAGGCATGACTCTTCATGTAGTTGTGGGTGTAGACGTTGTAGTATCCTTCACCCTTGGCAACAGCCATTTCTCTGCAAGAGAAGGTTGTGGAGTTGCGGCTCCATCCACGCAGATAACCGACACCGACTCCCAACCAGAGGTTGAGCTGCTGAGCCTTGCGGTTGTGCCAGAACTCCATGATGTTGAAGTCTACATTCAGGTCGGCCATGGCGTACTGCATGGTATAGCGGTTCTGGAATCTGTCCATCTTGGTCTCTAAGGTCGTAGGATAGGTCTTTCCTGTAGAAGGATCTTTTATCTCATAATCCTTGTTCGTTGTGGTAGAGAGCATGCCCTTGTCTGTCGACCTGAGCATGTCGTACTCTAAGTTCAAACCCAGTCTTACCCAGGGCTTGATATTGTATTTCACTCCGACACCTCCGAAGGGCATGATGTGCTTTCTTTTAGCTATCTCGTCCATACCCCTCATGCCATGATACAGAGTTCCTCCTCCCTGGATGTAAACCGACCAAGTGTGAGTACGCACCGTATCATTGTAGGTTTGTGCTTGGAGTGTGGCAGCCGTCGCTAAGACGGCGACTGCCATGGTTAAACGTTTTATTCTCATAATTGTAACTGCTTTGAATTTGTAATGCGGTAGCATATCGGCATGAGATGTTCATGCTCTTTCTGCAGATTCTTACTTATTCGGGATACTCGAAAGTTGGAGTTCCTGTTGCATCAGCATCATTTTGCAAGTAAAAGTTGCACTTCAAAACCGACATGATGACTCCATCTTTATAGGTAGTCAAGTTAAGCAATGTGTTGCTGACTCCTCCATAGGAGAGGCTATTCTTTCCTTTGGCATCCACGTAAAGGATGTGTAAGATGTTCTTAACGGTTGAAGTAATATTATAATTCATCTGCTCTGGCACTTTGGCTATTCTGATAACCTTCTTGCCGTTGGCGAGTTGCATGGGCTGGAGTGTACCTGCCACAACTTCTGTTGTTGAAACAACTTGCTCGGTATTTACCTTGATTAAGTTGTTGTTCTGTACCGTGCCTGTATAAGCTGAATAGTAGGCGTTGCACAGGATGGTAGGCTTCTGTACCTCAAGCATGTCTGAGATGATTTTCTTCAGTTCTGGATTTGCATTGACTGCTGCCCACATAGAGGGTTCCATGTATACAGAGGTCTTGTCGGCTGGATCCTGATAGATTCCGTTGTCGGCAGCCATCTTTTCCAGTTGCTTCAGCATGGCCTGTGAGTTGGCGTCCTGCTTGTCCTTCAGCTCACCGATGGCTTTAGTAAGGGCCTTCTGCAACTTGGTGTTAGATTTTACAACCTTGCTAACTCCTTTAGCGATAGCAGTGTTGAGAGCTGCGGTCTGTGCGGTGATAGCATCAACCACTCCTGCGATTTTGAGATTCATGTCGGTAGTCTGCTGGGTGATGGCATTCTTCATGCCGTTCTCCAAACCAGTGATAGAGCCCTTAATCTCTCCACCCTGTGTGGTGATGGCTGTTCCGATAATGCCGCCTTGTGCGTTGACTGCTGCTACGATGACGTCACCATTTGTGCCGATGGCTGTAACGATCTTGCCGCCTTGCTGCTCAATCATTTGCTTCAGAGCGACGAGCTGATCCTTCATGCCGTTCTCCATGTTGACGATGGCTGTTGTGTTATCACTCAACTTAACGGTGAGTTGTCCAGTCATGTCATCGATGCTACCCTTTACTGCTGTGTAGCCCGCGGTGATGTTGGTGTTCACATTATCGATGGCGTTCTTCAGGTTGCTGAGTTCTGTCTTGATTTCGCCAAGTGAAGTGTTGTTGCTACCAAGTTTGTTCTCCACAGCTGTGAGACGGAGGTCGAGCGTGGTGTTGATCTTGTCGTTGACAACCTCAATCTTTGCGAGCCCTGCACCAACGGTGGTGTTGATGGCTTCTATCTTGCTACCCAGAGTAAGAGTCTGGCTCTTCAATTCTGTTGTGAGGTCGAGGATGCTACTCTTGAGCTGTGCTACGATGAGTGAGCCGTTGGTGTCGATGGTGAGGCGGAGCAGTTTGCTCTGTGCTTCGAACGTATCGCTCAAATTACCAATAGCAGTTACAATCTTTTTGCCATGGTTGTCGATATTGGTATTCAACTCGGTGAAACCATTAACAAGCGTGGTGTTGATCTGAGCAAGACCATTCTTTGTTGTCTTCTCAAGAAGCTTGATGGCACCCGTGTTTTTGTTTATCTCTACCTTGATGTCAGCGAGACCAGTCTGTACAGCTAAGGTGAGCGCATTGAGACGTTCAGCCAGACTATTTGATTGGTCGTTGATTGCTTGGATGATGGCATCAGCCTTAGCTACGATGGTAGCATTGAGGAGCTTGCCTGTGGTGTCAATCTGCAGGCGCAGAACCTCTCCATTCTTGTTCATAGCGGTCACAATCTTATCGCCATTTTCGTTCATTGTGGTCTTGATAGCTGTGAAGCCATCGATCAATGTAGCATCTATCTTCAGCAAGCTGGTGTTGAGATTGCCTAAGCTACCCTGAGTATTGTCATCGAGGAGCTTGATGGCACCTGTGTTATTGTTGATTTCCACCTTGATGTCCTTCAGACCTGTCTCTATAGCTGTGGTCAGTGCATTGAAGCGCTCTTCCATAGTAGAAGTCTGGTCGTTGATAGCCTTGATGATAGCCTCGGCGTTAGCTATTAAGGTAGCATTGAGGAGCTTGCCAGTGGTGTCAATCTGCAGGCGCAGAACCTCAGCATTTTCGCTCAATGCGGTCACCATCTTATTGCCATTATCGTCTATCGTAGTCTTGATGGCTGTGAAGCCGTTGAAGATTGTCGTGTTGATGGTGTTGAGACCAGCCTTCAGGCTCTCGCCCTGTGCTGTGATGGCACCAGTGTTGTTGTTGATCTCCACCTTGATGTCGGCCAATCCGCCCTTCACGGCAGCTGTCAAGGCTGCTATGCGCTCAGCCATGGTGTTGCCCTGGTTGTTGATCACGTCTACGAGTGCATTGCCAGAAGCCAATATCTGGGCTGAGATAAGCTTGCCAGTGGTGTCAATCTGCAGGCGCAGTATATCGCCATTCTGATTCATGGCATATACGATGGCTTCGCCTTGTGCGGTTACCTGACCTGTGAGTGTGGTCATCTGCAGGCTCAATGCTTCGAAACCATTAAATAAAGATGTGTTGATGTCTTTAAGACCATTCTTTGTATTCTCACTCAATACAGTGATGGCACCAGTATTGGCTTCTACTGCCACCTTGATGTCTGCCATGCCGTCTCTCAACAATGTGTTGAGGGCATCAAAGCGCTCTTTCAGAGTCTTGTTCAAGTTATTGACTGCATCTACCAGTGCCGAGTAGTCATTGATAAATGTGTTTCCACCATAATCGACAGTAGGTTCAGTTACGTCCGTACATGCCGACAAGCTCAAGGCTGCTATGAGCAACATAGGATAAAACTTCTTTTTCATAATTAATTTAGGTTTTAAGCTCCACTTTTCCTTATACACCTTTTAAATATATTTACTCTCATATATCTTATTACAATATAAATATAAAAAAGGGAAGCAGTTAATAAAATAGGTTATTACTTTCGACTGCAAAAATAAGTAAAAATCAATCAACGGGAGTGAACCTCAGTTTTTTAACGTGAACCTCAGTTTTTTAACGTGAACGTGCGGTGGATTTAGTTAAAAAATACTGAATCCACCGCACGTTCACGTCGATTTTGCTTCTTTCAAGCTGTTTTTGTACCTATGTTGTGCTTTTTATATCAATTTTTCCTCCATACGGATAAGGTTATTGAATATCCCTATTTGCGGAAGTTGAGTAAAGCGAAAGTTGAGTAAAAAGCTAAAAAGTTCAGCTCACATACTTCTCTATCAGGTCGTAGTCGAAGTCTTTGAGTCGCTTTTTGGCATTGGTGAGTCCCCATCTGTTCTTGAAACCGCACAGCTCGGCAGCGGCTTCCTGTCCTATGTTGGCAGAAGAGTCGGACGCCATCAGCCTTTCGTAATGACGGATGCGGAAAGCGTTGACCAGTCTGTAGAATCCCACTTGCGTGATGAAGGTGCCTGCCAGAGTGTGGTTCATCGAACTGACATCGCGCACCACTTCTATTCGCTTCAGGCTGGGTTCCAGATATCTGCGGCTTACGATGGTCAGCACCTCGTTTTTTACCGACTCCCAGTTTTCCTGTTTTATCTGCAACCTGCTGTTTTCCCTGTTGCGCTCCTGTAGTTCCTGTTCATCGTCGGCATTTTCTATATCTTTGATATTTGTTTCCTCCATTGTTTGGTTGTCTGCCGACTGCACTATTTGTTCAAAGAATTCAGTCTCTTTAAGCACTCGTTCCATGTTGTCCTGCGCTATCGTGTCCATGCCTTCCTGTCCCTGTGCAGAATGAATCAGTTTGTTGGGATGCAGAATTCTGCAGAGGAATCGTATTTGCCATGCTGCAAGGAACAGGTCGATGAAGGCTTTCAGCAGTTGGCTGTCAACGAGGAATTGGATCCACATCACCAAGAGCCACATCACGGGCAGGTAAAGTATCTTCTTGGCGAAGGCGAAAGGAAAGTTGGAATCACTCGAGAAGTTCTGTGTGTGGTATTCGTCAACCTTCCTGATGAGCCATCTGCCTACTCTTGTCATACGTATGGACAGCAGGATGCTCATGCCTCCTACGACACATTCCCATTGCAGTTTGTAGGGCAGAAGAATCTCCTCCGCATGGAAAACCACAATGGTGAACAAACCGCCGAGCAGCAGGAAAGGGGTGAGGAAATAGAAGATGGACGACACTTTTCGCCACATCTTTCCCATTTGGAAATAGCGGTGGTAGAGCATGGCAAAGCATACGGGATAGTAAAGAATGCCAAAGCTTCTGGCGAAAAACCATGTTCCGGGATCTGCCGGGCACAGTACGTATGGCAACTGCAAGGCGGTGGCAGCATAGAAGAAAGTCATCTGCCGGCGAGCAGGATAAAAGTAATCGCCCTGCTTGTCGAAAGGATGGCACATGTGACACCATCTTACTATGGCACAGAATGTGCCAGACAGGATGACAGTATAGCATGCCAATGAGTAGAAAAACTCTACCTGGGTAAAAATAGTTGGTATATTCATCTGTGATATCATCTTTTTGGGTTAGTAATTCTGGCTTCGCAAGTTGGGAAGTAATTGTAACAGAACTTGCTAAAGTTCTTTGAGGTATAGATTCGCGCCATTATCTCAGTTTGCAAAAATAGTAATAAAATTGCGAAAAAGCAAGCAACTTCCAAGTTTTTTGTCTTTTTCTTCTTCTAATTGAAATATAAGTTGTATCTTTGCACTCGCAAATGCGCTTGTGGCGAAATTGGTAGACGCGCTAGACTTAGGATCTAGTGGTTCAGGCCGTGTAGGTTCGAGTCCTATCAGGCGCACATAATAAAATCCTGACTGCTTGCAAAGTAGTTAGGATTTTCTTTGTTTATCGAAGTGTGTCATTAAGTGTCATAAAATAAATATTAAGTTTTTCCTCTTTCGTATTAATAAATTTATTATATTTGCACCATCGTTATACACCAACGAGCAAATGGAATTATTACTAACCAACAAATGTAGCATTATGAACAGCATTCCATTAGTATTTTGGCTCATTCCAATAGCCAGCGTTGTGGCATTGGGAATGGCATGGTTCTTCTTCCGCACCATGATGAAGGAGGATGAGGGAACAGACAGAATGAAAGAAATTGCAGAACATGTAAGAAAGGGTGCTATGGCTTACCTCAAACAGCAGTACAAGGTGGTTACCGCCGTCTTCGTCGTTCTCGCCATTGTTTTCGCCTTCATGGCTTATGTGCTGAAGGTGCAGAATCCATGGGTGCCCTTTGCCTTCCTCACCGGCGGACTCTTCTCTGGTTTGGCAGGATTCTTTGGCATGAAGACCGCTACTTATGCTTCTGCCCGTACTGCCCATGGTGCACGCACCGGACTGGACAAAGGTCTGAAGATAGCCTTCCGGAGCGGTGCCGTGATGGGACTCGTGGTGGTGGGACTCGGTTTGCTCGATATTGCCATCTGGTTTATTGTTCTTAATGCGGTGTACGAAGGAAAGGCCACAGCCCTTGTCACCATTACCACCACCATGCTGACCTTTGGCATGGGTGCCTCCACCCAGGCACTCTTTGCCCGTGTGGGAGGAGGAATTTATACCAAGGCTGCCGATGTGGGAGCCGACCTCGTGGGCAAGGTAGAGGCGAATATTCCTGAAGACGATCCTCGCAATCCAGCTACCATAGCCGACAATGTGGGCGACAATGTGGGCGATGTGGCAGGAATGGGAGCCGACCTCTACGAGAGCTATTGCGGTTCGATATTGTCGACAGCCGCCTTGGGAGCCACGGCTTTTGCCATGAATGGCGATATGCAGCTGCGTGCCGTCATCGCACCTATGGTTATCGCAGCCATTGGCATCTTCCTGTCTCTCATCGGCATCTTCTTGGTTCGTACTAAGGAAGGCGCTTCCATGAAAGAACTTCTCCACTCGTTGGGACTTGGCACCAATGTCAGCGCGGCACTTATAGCCGTTGCCACATTCGCCATTCTCTATCTGTTGGGCATAGAGAACTGGCTCGGCCTTTCTTTCTCGGTCATCAGTGGTCTTGTGGCTGGAGTCATCATCGGACAGGCAACAGAATATTACACCTCTCAGAGTTATAAGCCAACACAGAAGATAGCCGAGGCATCGCAGACAGGTCCTGCCACAGTTATTATAAAAGGTATAGGCACGGGAATGATTTCCACCATGATTCCCGTTGTCACCATCTCTGTAGCCATCATGCTGAGTTATCTTTGTGCCAATGGCTTCGATATGTCGCTGTCGGCCAAATCTATCAGCACCGGCCTTTATGGCATCGGCATCGCGGCAGTGGGCATGCTGTCGACTCTCGGCATTACACTTGCCACAGATGCCTATGGACCTATAGCCGACAATGCTGGCGGAAATGCTGAGATGAGCGGATTGGGCAAGGAGGTTCGTGAGCGTACTGATGCGCTCGATGCCCTGGGCAATACGACAGCTGCCACAGGCAAGGGCTTTGCCATCGGTTCGGCAGCTCTGACGGCTCTTGCCCTTCTTGCATCCTACATCGAGGAGATCAAGATAGCCATGATACGTGCCGTAGAGAACGGAAAACAGTATGTAGACGCAGCTGGCAATGTCTTCGATCCTTCGAATGCAACAACAATAGATTTCATCAACTTCTTCCAGGTAAACCTCATCAACCCTAAGGTTTTAGTTGGAGCATTCCTCGGAGCCATGGCAGCATTCCTGTTCTGTGGCTTGACCATGGGAGCAGTAGGCCGTGCTGCAGAATCGATGGTTCAGGAGGTTCGCCGGCAGTTCCGTGAGATCAAGGGAATACTCGAAGGCAAAGCTACGCCTGACTATGGTCGATGTGTGGAGATAAGTACCCGTAGCGCACAACGCGAGATGATCATCCCTTCTTTGCTCGCCATCATTATTCCTATCGTTGTGGGTCTTGTGTTGGGTGTGGCTGGAGTTCTCGGACTTCTCACCGGCGGTCTGGCAGCAGGCTTTACCCTTGCTGTGTTCATGTCCAATTCTGGAGGCGCATGGGACAATGCCAAGAAGATGATAGAAGAGGGAAACTTTGAAGGAAAGGGCAGCGAGAACCACAAGGCGACTATTGTGGGCGATACCGTAGGCGACCCGTTCAAGGACACTTCCGGTCCGTCGCTCAACATTCTTATCAAACTCATGTCAATGGTCAGCATCGTGATGGCTGGTCTGACCATTGCTTTCCTATAATTCGAAGAATACGTAATAGAAATATGTTGAATAAACACCACTCCTTGGCTGATGGCTGCTCCCTGACAGTGATATGCTCGCTGGTCGTGTGGATGTTAGTAGCTGTCTGCCAAGCTGCTTATGGCAAAGATGTCTATCCGAAACAAGCTGTAGAGATAGCCAAGAAGTACATCACCCTGTCTTGCGACGTGAAGGCTCAAGCACGGGCAAAGGGACTTCGCCCTGCAGCCTTGGCACCTTATTATATTTATAACGATGCACAGGGCAAAGGTTTTGTCGTTGTTGCTGGTGACGATGATATGGGCGATGTGTTGGCCTATAGCACCGAGGAAACCCTCGATACACTACAGGCTAATCCTGGTGTAAAGCTACTCCTGGAGGCTTATCGCCAAACGTATGATGTGCTGAAAGAAGGGCGGGTGATGGTGCAGAGAAAAGCCCGTTCGGGGTTGTTCTCGAAGACCGTATCTCCCTTGTTGAAAAGCAAGTGGGGACAGTCGCATCCGTTTAATGCCCAGACGGGTTATCCCTATAGTGGGTGTGTGGCAACAGCGGTGGCCCAGATGATGTATTACTATCAATGGCCTGCTCAGGGGAGTGGTAAAAACGAATATCGCGTCACCTATTATAATACGATGAAGAGTGCAGACTTTAGTCGGTCGCACTACGATTGGGCGAATATGCTGCCCGATTATAATTATCCTGTATCTGCGACAAAGGAGCAAGAGGATGCTGTAGCCTTATTGATGAACGATGTGGGGGTAGCTTCCTTCATGCAGTACACCCCAGCTTCAAGTGGTACACAAGGTATTTTTGCGTATCAGGCTCTTCAGAAAAATTTCGACTATACTGCGGCTTATGCCACCAAGGCTGTCGAAGGTCCAACTCGTTTTGCGCAGATCTTGCGGCAGGAATTACTTAATGGTTGTCCTGTTTATCTGGAAGGTCGTCCTGCAGGTAATGCTTCTGGTCATGCTTGGGTAACTGATGGGTTTGATGAGAATGGTCTTTTCCACATGAATTTTGGATGGGATGGACAGGGCGATGCCTACTATTCGCTCACCAATCTTAGCCTCTCACAGACGGGAAGCGAGTTCCAAGGCAAGCCCTTGGCCTTCAATCGTGCTATTATGGCCATCTTGGCACATCCCAATAATGGCAAATATCCCGCAATAGAGCGTGGACTTTTGGAGTCATCTCCTCAGTTGATGTTTAATGAGGGTGGGGCTGTTCTTCTAAAGGATGCAGAAGATAAAAGCTTCCTTGCTTCTCAGTCGTTGACCATCGAGATGAACTCTTTTGTCAATAAGGGTAAGCCTTTCAAGGGTGATGTGGGCATAGCTGTTTATGATGCTGAGGGTACATGCCGACAGGTGGCTTATACCGACGATCACGCTATAGGCGGTTTTACTCAACGACTCTATGGTGGAAGCGATGCAGGGTTTATGGGAAGCGATTATCTTGTCAATCAAGTTCAGTCTGTAAAAATGAAACTTACAGGTTTGGAAAATGGTTATTATCGGTTGGTCCCTGTATGTGTAGCTCAACGAGAGGATGGTTCGTGGGATGAATTCTTCGCGATGAAGAAGGCTCCCATCATAGAGGTGGAACTATCTGATGGACGAGGTCGCATCTCTGAAATATGTTCTACTGATGTTGTTTTTCAGTTGATGTCGCAGCCCAGGCTCTCAGGTCAAGCAGAGCAGGGTGGAAAGGTATTGACCTTTTTTACGTTGAAAAACCTGAATGGTGTGCCTCGCGACTGTTATCTGAGGGTGCGGTTGCTCGACGATAGGAAGGCGGTAGTGCTCGATACTCGTGTGGATGAGTTGACCGAGATAGAGGGCTTTACCGAAGCTGAGATTCCCATCGTTCTTTCTTTGCCAAGCAACATGACTCCAGGACGTTATGAAGTGCAACTTTCTTTGTCGGCTGATGCGGAAGAAACGGTGGTTTATCCCGTCAACCTTATTCACGATAAGGATGCTGCCTATATCGAAGTGCTCAAGGCACATGAAAAGCCTCTCATGGATCAGGTAGAAGTCTTTTTTGCTGATGACTCGCATGAAAAAATAGAATCAGGCAGCGTTGATGTGTCGAAAATCTCTCTCTTCAAAATGGCAGTCTTGCTGCGTACGTCTGACGGTCGTAACTATGAAGGAAATGTATCAATGTTCTGCGAAGACATGATGACCCACGAAAAGACGCAGGTTAAGGGCATTGATGACTGGGTGTCTATCTCGTCGTCTATGTCTGTGCCTCTCTTTAGTTATTGGCTGCGTAAGGGCGACCTGTCATGGGAAGATGGACATACCTATCGTGTGATGGTGATGGGTGAAATAGACGGGCAGCAGGTGGAACTTGCTGATCCGCAGTCCGCCACCTATTACCTGCATCGTAAGGGGGATATCCTAACACTCTCACAAGGTACTCCAACGTCCATAGGGACTGTAGCTATAATAGCACCTTCTTTCACCATCAAGCGAGAGGGTGGTAGAATCATCGTTTCGGGGACAGAACTAAAGTCGTTGCGACTATATGATGTGGCTGGTCGACTGCTTCAGCAGACCACGTCAGCCGACGGAAAACATGCCGTCCTTACCCTACAAGGAGCAGCATCAGGCATCTCTGTGTTGCGCATAGATGCTGGTAGGCAATGTTTTACCTATCGTCTTCTGTGAGAGATGTATGAAATAAGAAGAATGAAATAAGAAATCCCCGACAGTAAGGATATTGCTTCCTACTGTCGGGGATTTCTTATTTCTTTATAGAGCTGCCATCATGCGTAGTATTTGTCATGAGGACAAACAACACCTTACTTATTCTGCATTGGCAAGCGCCTCGCGTACCTTGGCTTCTATTTCTTCGAGAAGCTCAGGGTTGTCCTTCAGTATCAGCTTGGTTGGGTCGGCACCCTGTCCCAGGTTGGAGCCATTATAGCTGTACCAGCTTCCGCTCTTCTTGATGATGCCATGCTCCACGCCCAGATTGAAAACTTCGCCTGCGTGGCTGATGCCTTCGCCAAACATGATGTCAAACTCAGCCTTGCGGAAAGGAGGAGCCACCTTGTTCTTGACCACCTTTACGCGCACCAGGTTTCCGATAACATTATCGCCATCCTTGATGGCTGTAGCCTTACGAATGTCGAGGCGTACAGAAGCGTAGAACTTCAGGGCATTGCCACCCGTTGTTGTCTCAGGATTTCCGAACATGATACCTATCTTCTCGCGCAACTGGTTGATGAAGATACAGGTGGTATTGGTCTTGCTGATGGTAGAAGTGAGCTTGCGCAGAGCCTGGCTCATCAGTCGGGCCTGGAGTCCTACAACATTGTCACCCATGTCGCCCTCAATTTCCTTCTTAGGAGTCAGGGCAGCCACAGAGTCGATGACGACGATGTCTACCGCAGCCGAACTGATCAGCTGGTCGGCTATCTGAAGCGCCTGCTCACCATTGTCGGGCTGCGAAATCCACAGGTTGTCAACATCTACGCCCAACTTGGCAGCATAGAAACGGTCGAAGGCATGCTCGGCATCGATGAATGCGGCAATACCTCCAGCTTTCTGAGCCTCTGCGATGGCATGGATGGCAAGTGTGGTCTTACCAGAAGATTCCGGACCATAGATTTCAATGATTCGTCCCTTGGGGTAGCCGCCTACGCCCAAGGCCATATCGAGGGCGATACTTCCAGTAGGAATCACCTCTATATTCTCAATGTGCTCGTCGCCAAGCTTCATGATAGATCCCTTACCGAAGTCTTTCTCTATCTTGGCCATGGCAGCCTGAAGGGCCTTCAGTTTACCCTCGTTGGGGTTCAGGGATCCTTCCTTTATTTCGTCTTTCTTTGCCATATCTTTCTAATGTTTTATGAATTAGTAACGATAAAAACGGCTTGGTATGAATAGCACCTTTCTGTCTTCGCCGTTACTAAGGGGGTATTTTGATAATGATTAGTCAATCTCCAAGTCGCCGTCGAACACCTCGTGCCAAGGCAATCCCTGCTTGTTGAGCTGCTCCATGAATGGATCTGGGTCGAACTCCTCAACGTTCCATACGCCTGGTTTCTTCCAGATGCCCTTGAGGAACATCATGGCGCCGATCATGGCTGGCACACCCGTGGTATAGCTTACGCCCTGCATGCCGGTCTCGTTGTATGCTTCCTGATGCTTGCAGTTGTTGTAAACATAATAGGTGTGCTCCTTGCCGTCTTTCTTTCCGCGGATGCGGCAACCGATAGAGGTCTCTCCGTCGTAGTTCTCACCGAGGTCCTGAGGGTTAGGCAATACGGCCTTGAGGAATTGCAGTGGTACGATCTTCACCTTGGCAGTCTTGCCGGAGCCGTCGGCCAATGGAGCCTCGTATTCTATCTCGTCGATGCGGCTCATGCCGAGGTTCTCTATACAGTCGAGATAGGTGAGATACTGCTGACCGAATGTCATCCAGAAGCGAGCCTCCTTGATGGTAGGATAGTTCTTTACCAGGCTCTCCAGTTCCTCGTGGTGCATCAGATAGCTCTCGCGAGGACCGATGTTAGGATAGGTGAGAGGCTTGTGGATAGACAGAGGGTCGGTCTCAATCCATTCACCATTCTTGTACCACAGACCTTTCTGGGTAATCTCACGGATGTTGATTTCTGGGTTAAAGTTGGTTGCGAAAGCCTTGTGGTGATTGCCGGCATTGCAGTCTACGATGTCGAGAACCTCGATCTCGTCGAAGTGATGCTTGGCAGCGTATGCAGTAAAAATGCCCGAAACACCAGGGTCGAAGCCGCAGCCAAGGATAGCGCAAAGACCAGCTTTTTCAAACTTGTCCTTGTAAGCCCATTGCCATGAATACTCAAAGTGAGCCTCGTCCTTGGGCTCGTAGTTGGCCGTGTCCATATAGTTGCAACCGCAGGCTAAGCAGGCGTCCATGATGGTGAGGTCCTGATAGGGCAGAGCGAGATTGATGACCAACTCAGGTTTGTAGCTGTTGAAGAGGGCTTTCAACTGCTCCACATCGTCGGCATCCACCTCGGCTGTCTGGATGTCCATCTTGTAGCCTTTATCGTGGATAGACTTCACCAACTTGTCGCATTTTTCCTTGCGGCGGCTGGCAATCATGAACTCTGTAAAAACGTCCTGGTTCTGGACAATTTTAAAGGCTGCCACGGTAGCGACGCCACCTGCGCCAATCATAAGTACTCTACTCATTTAAGTATAAATGTTTAATGTTATTATTTCTTGTTTTAGATCATTTCATTTGCTGACGTTCATCAGCTTATTTTATTTGCTGACGTTCATCAGCTTATTTTATTTCATTTGCTGATATGCCTAAGGCATTCATCAGTTTATTTTATTTCATTTGCTGATATGCCTAAGGCATTCATCAGCGAATAACCCAGTATTTCTTGTCGGAAGTTGCCGCCGGGAAGAGGCTGCATGGCAAAGAGAGTTACGCGTTTCTCGTCGTCTACCTTGCGAAGCATGTCGCGCAACTGGTCGTAGGCATCGCCTTCCTCCGAGTTGGGAATGATCATCACTCGTTTCACCTCCTTGGCATTGCAAACCGTGCGGGCTACGTCTACGAGGAAATCGTCTTTGCCCACCATCTTTTCTTCCGTAGGATATGAAGAGATGACGAACTCGCCCAGACGTGGATCCTTGAAGGCCTGGGCATTCAGGTCCTTCTCGTAGTCGGAAGGGCGGAAGTTCTGCATCGCCTTCGATTGCTGGCTGTGTATGAGCACCAGTTGCGTCTCGTGCTCACCTTCTCTTAGTCCACCGTCGAGGGCAATACATACAGCCCACTGAGCCATGTCGGCAGGCTGGATGCGGCGGTTGATCATACGCTCAAAGTTTACGATAAGGTCGAATGCCACCTTGTCGATATAGTCTGCATCAGCGATGATTACATTCTCGCTCCATTTGATGTTGTTGGTGTTCAATGAATTCATACGTGCAAAGATACAAATTATTTTTGTAACTTGTCAAAAGTCTTGGCTAAAATATCAAAACTTTAGGTCGATAATCATATTTTCGTGTTAATTTTGCAACCAGTAATACAAACAATCAAGAAATGAAAAGTGTTTTAGAGGGTCGTCCTGCCTTAAAGAAGGAAGTGGATAAGATTGCCGAGGTAGCTGGCTATCTTTGGCAGAATGGTTGGGCTGAGCGTAATGGTGGCAATATTACGGTTAATGTGACCGACCTTGTTGATGACGAGATGAAGGCGCTGCCTGCCATCAGCGAAGTGAAGCAGATAGGTACTGTCCTGCCTGCGCTGAAGGGCTGTTACTTCTTCTGCAAGGGAACAGGCAAGCGAATGCGCGACTTGGCTCGTTGGCCTATGGACAATGGTTCTGTCATTCGTATTCTGGACGATTGTGCCAGCTACGAAATCATTGCCGACAATGCCGTGATGCCTACATCCGAGTTGCCAAGCCATCTGTCGGTTCATGCCCGTCTTATCGAGAAAGGTTCCAACTATAAGGCCACAGTTCATACTCATCCCATCGAGCTCATTGCCATGAGCCACAACAAGAAGTTTATGGGCAAGGACGTGCTGAGCAATCTACTCTGGAGCATGATTCCTGAGACCAAGGCATTCTGTCCGCTCGGTCTGGGTATAGTGCCATATAAGTTGCCAGGCAGTCTGGAACTTGCCGAGGGAACTCTGAAGGAGTTGGAAGACTACGATGTAGTGATGTGGGAGAAGCATGGCGTATTCGCCAAGGGTCTTGACGTGATGGACGCCTTCGACCAGATAGACGTACTCTCCAAGAGTGCAAAGATATATATCGATGCCAAATGTATGGGTTTTGAACCTGATGGTATGAGCCAGGAGGAAATGGCCGAAATGACTAAGGCTTTCAACCTGCCAAGATAATTGTTTTTAGTAGTTTTGAAGTAGAAATTGTTTGTTAAGAGGGTGCGTCACAGGCTTATGACACACCCTCTTTTTTTATTGCCATTTTTCTCCCTTGCTTAATTTTTGGTTCGTTATTTTCTTATAATAGATAAAGGAAGAAGACAACGGCCGTAGTTCTGAATCCATCGAAAGTAGGATTATTTTAAAAATTAGGAGAAAACAAGTTATGAAACGAGTATTCAATCTTTTAGTAGTAGACGAGAGTGGAAGCATGAGTATTATCCGCCGTCAGGCTTTGGTGGGAATCAACGAGACCCTTGCCACCATTCAGAAAATGCAGAAGGCGCATGCCGACTTAGAGCAGCGTGTCACCCTGATCTCCTTCGACAGCACGCATACCAATGTGTTCTATGATAACGTGCGTGCCTCTAATGCCAATCCTTTGAAGGCAAAGGATTATAATCCTTGTGGTGCCACTCCTCTTTACGATGCCATCGGAATGGGTATCGCCAAGATCAATGCCTTGACCACCGAGGATGACAGTGTGTTGGTAACTATTATCACGGATGGCGAGGAGAACTGCAGTGAGGAGTATAGTCTGAAGATGATCAAGAATCTTATCGAGAAATTGAAGAAGCAGAACTGGACCTTCACTTTCATTGGTACTGACGATCTGGATGTGGAGAATATCGCTCTTGATATGGGTATTGACAATCATCTCCAGTTCTCGGAAGATGAGGCAGGCACCAAGAAGATGTTTGCAAGAGAGAATAGGGCGAGAGAGCGCTACAATAAGTTCCGTTCTATGGATTGCGTGATGGAAGCGGGTAGTTACTTTGAGGAGAAATAAAGAAGAATCTCAGTATAAGCAGAGAATTACCTGCAAGCGAGTAATTTATATAAGAATTAAAAAGGCAGCATGATTTCACGTGCTGCTTTTTTAGTTTTATATCAATCCTCTTTTCTCGAATTCTTCAATTATGGCTAATTCTCTTTTCTTGGATCTTTCCAAGTTGCTGTTCTCTTTTGAAACTGTGTTCTGGCGCAGTGAGTTGATCTGTGCCAACTTCTGCTCCCGCGAGTAAGGATGCAATAACATGGATTCTACCTCCTTCACAGCACCCTTACTGTTCTGACGGTGAAAATCGTTTGTATAAGATCTTTCTAGTACTGAATTGTTCTGCATAATCAGCTAATTTTGCTAGACTTTTTTATTTTTCCACTCTTCTTTTACTAAATTCGCCAAATATCCATCGCTTCTGCAGTGCATATCAGCAATGCCTTCATTCATCATTTGATAAATAGAAGAAGTATAAAAGAAATTTAGAGCATCTTCCAACGTAATGCCTGTTTGCTCTGCAAAGATAGGTACTATACGCGCATATTTCATTTGAAGTATTGTCTTGTTTGCTTCCATGAAAGTCCCTCCTTATATTATTTCATCTGACTGAAGAAAGTGCAGATGCTTGTTCAAAATATCTTGATTTAAAATACATATCTGGTGATTAGGATGAATAAACTTTAAGCGTTTAAGTGCTTCTTCTTTGCTGATGTTACCGGAGAAGTAAAGATCTATGGTATTGAATACCTTATCATCTGCTATACCACCTGTAACCATATCAAACTTATTTGTTTGTTTCCCAATTCGGCATAAAGCAACGAAATCTAACCACTCTTCGTTGTAGCCAATAAACTCTTTTATCTTATATTCTCTGTCTAAGTTTTCATCTAAGATGTATTGGTTAAGATATGCTTTGTCGCCCTGAAAGAGAAATCGCTGGGCATATTTCTTTGCCTGTTCGATAAGTGATGTGAGATAGAATCCCTTACCGAAATCCAATAAATCACGAGAATGATAAATGTCAGGTGATTCAATGATGAAATTTGATGCGTGATAAACTGTCATTTCAATGCTCCTCGTCTCTTTAACAAGTTTATCAAATCGTCCATGATATACTCCTTGCTGAAAGTATGGAGTACATCATAGCATGGTATCATATAGCCATTTAAGATATCTGTTGACCGTAACATCTTATATACCTTACTGGCACTCATGTTCAATCGGTCGGCTAAGTTGCCAACGCAATAGGTTACGAAATCCAATTGATATTCTTGCATTTGCATAATTTTCTTTATTAATTAATGTGGGGCAAAGTTAAGACTATTTTTCGAAAAAACAAATTATTTCTCTTTTCTTCTATACTAAATGAGAAAAATAAGCAGAAAAAATAGGATTATTCTAAAACCTTTTGTATTTTTGCAGAAAAATGGAGGTGGAGATATGAAGGTTTACCAAGATTCAAAGGGAAATATTAATGGATACTCTTGGAATATTTCAAACAAGTTTATTCAAACTGTTGTAATGGGTGGTTGCCTATTAAGATTAATGCTATTCCCTTTTGTGGGATTATATTTGATTTTCCATCCAAATGAAGGTGGAAAATATGCATCTTCTAGAAAACTGGTATAAGAATGGTTTAGCATTTCCTTAACCTCCTTAAGAGCATTTAATGTGTTTTGGCGATGAAAGTCGGTAAGAAAATTTCGCTTACAAACAACTATTTCTTGTATTTTTTATATATTTTCTTTATTTCATTGTTGGCTTTAAATTGTTGATATATTCTTGTCATGTCCTTAGGGAGATAGTTCATAGCCTTGAACTTCATTTCTTGCGGAATACCGAAGCGGGCTTCGGCGATGGAGCCGACGATGGCTCCGATGGTATCGCTATCGCCGCCATGAGATATAGCGAGGCGAATGGCATCCTCGAAAGATGAGGCTTGCGAGAGGAGATAGAAGGATAAGGGCACGGCATCCATACAGGTCTCATCGAACTTGCCCTTTGGATAAACTCGTGTGTCGAAATCCTCGTAATAGCTGCGGGCGATGGACAAGAACCCCTGTATTGTTTCATTTTCATCCTTAGAAGCCTTAGCATTCTCATTTTTCAATCCCTTCGTTTCCTCATTCTCAGAATCCTTAGATTCTTCTGAGAATCTGCTCTTGCGGAAATACCAAATGGCATGAGCTACAGCTTTGGCTCCCTTGATTCCTTCGGGATGATTATGAGTAGGAAGAGCCGTCTTTTCAGCCTCTTCCAAAACCTGCGATAGATCATCGAAGAGCCAAGCTACTGGCGATACTCGCATTGCAGAACCGTTGCCAAAGCTATTATATGGCTGCGGATTAAGAGAGCAAATCCATGCTGCGAATCTTCCGCCATACGCTCCCTTAGGTGAAGGATAGCGGCGGCACCAATCCAACAGACTTTCCTGATAGTTTCGCCCGTTTAATATCGCATCGGCAATCGCCACCGTGCAAATGGTGTCATCGGTGAAGTCGCATCCCCCACCGAACATCTCGAAATCATAATCAAACGTATTGTTGAACTCATATTTTGAGCCAGCAATATCTCCTATTATTGCTCCTAACATAATTCTGGTTATTTAATCAATCATGTAATACCATGAGAAGTCTGGGTATTTTTCACCTAATATTCTAAGGTTTATATCACCCATAAAATCAACTTCAATTTTCGTAAAACCGCTAAATAGGCCAGCTTTTGTGGCTTCTTCTTCACTTTCAAAACGGTTTATCAGTTCGTCAAATCTTTTTCTATCCTCTTCAGTAAATCCTTTTATTTCATCCGATGGGTGCACATTCCAAGTTATGCAATTCAAAGCACCTCCTTGCTTGATAATTTCTTCGCAATTTAATTGGTGGATGTCACAGGATGGATAATAGCCTTGTATCTGCTTGAGGGCTTGGTCGTCTTCTTCGATATTGATAGCAGGCAAGATGATTGTTTCTCCAACTTGCAAAAAATTGATATAAGCCCAATTACGCTTGTCGGGCTTTTTTACATCATAATGCAACATCTCTACATGCATATGTTTGCTCAGTCTTCTTTTTACCTCATCAGCAAAGTCTTTGTCGTAATCCGTGTAATTTGTCAAGAGAACATTTGTAGAATCAATGGGCCTGACAATACCATCCGCATGTCCGTATTTATCGCACTTATCCCAAGGTAGCATAATGACCTTGCATTGGAATAGGTTCTCGAGTTTCGTATGTATCTCTGTTGGATTGTAGTTTGGATTCTCATGGTATACTTTTTCTGTCATGATGACGAAATCGTCTCCCTTTACCACATTGCCGCCATCTATAACTAAGTTTGTCTTCTTGCAAGGAGAAAGATATATCGACTTGCACGCTTTTTCTGGTTTGGTAATGTCTCTTTTGTAAGACTCTCTTTGGGTAAGATAATCTGGGTAATAGTGATATTGCACGAATTCATCTACTTCTATTTGGATCGGCATATAGTCGCGACACCAAATGTCGGCAGTGTTCCCGATAAATCTCCACTTGATATTATTCTCGTTCAAGCAAGTTGTGAACTTGTCGAAGAATGTAGAATGGCTTTTCTTTAGCCATGTGGAAAGAAAAACTTCGTATGTTTCTTTATCTGTAATCATATTATAAATCTATAGTTTGCTGTTAAGTACTTATCAAATTCTAAAACCAATTCATCTTGTGTGCTGCCAGAATCGTTGCTGCAATAATTGTTTGCTAAAATTGTGGCAACTTTATCTTTGGCTGTTTTTGAGTCCGACTTTAAGTTTACTCGATGGCAGCTTTTTATGAGAGATGTAGCATTGTGTTTTTCCAAAATTATTCTTGGAAAATCATCGGCATAGCCAAATGCATCAAACTTGTCGAAGAGTTCTTCGCAAACTTTCATAGGCCCGTTTAGTTTGTACTTCTCTTCTATATGGTCTGAAAAATAGTCTATATGCTTAATGCCACGGATAAGTATGCCACCAAAAGCGGAATTACTTGTCAAACATGGCACCAGTTTACCTGTTGTAGCCTTTTCTCTTATGCACACATTGCTTTCAAAAGAAAGGTCTACACCGCTTGAATGAAAGAACCATTCTCCTGCTTTGCTATTGCGAGGGTAGGTTATGATGTCTTGATGGGTAGGACAATAGAAGTAAAATTCGATGTCAGTTAGTATGTACTTCTTATTGCCTTTTAGAATAGCTACATCGTGAAGAAGAATACTTGCTAAATGTTGAAACTTCTTTTCGATACAGTTGCCATCTAATAGCCATTTTTGCTGTAACAGATTTCTCAAATCATTTATGCTATTTGTTTCTTTCATGCTTATTAATTAATTTGAAGTTTGTCTGAAAACTTTTTTATTGTTAATAGTACGACTACTCTATCACCTCCCAGAAACTTTCCGGAAGGCTGATGTTCTTCATCTCCTTTGCGCTCTCGAACAAAGGGGCAATGTCTTCGGCTTCGAAACCGGCGATGCCGCAACCTATTGGGGTTACCAGGAAATGCTTCTCGGGATGTCGCTTAGCATAGGCGATGAATCTATCCACGTATGGACGGATGGTTTCCACGCCGCCCTGCATCGTAGGAATGGCATAACTCTGACCTTGCAGTCCCACACCCTTGCCCATGACGGCACCGAAATGTAATCGGGCTATGCGGGCAGCACCACCACCATGCATGCCAGCCAGATTGCTGCCAAATACAAATATCTCGTTCTCCTTCAAAGAATCAATCCAGCGAGGAGTGATTCTTCCCTTCTTCATATCTTCCATATTCTTCTTATTATTAAATATGTTATTGCTAATATCAGCCGCTTCCTCGCAGCACATTCTCGAATCCATCATGCTCGGCATCGACATCTTAGGAGCACTTGAAACGGATGCGTCTTCGTCGCCGAACGACAGATAGCTTCCGTATTCCGATGCATCGAAGTATCTCTTGAAATAAGGAATCACCACATCATGCATCATCTTATGGCATCGCTGGGTGACGGCGGAGGCGGTCATGCCCAACTGCATGGCTACGTCCTTGCCCTTGAATCCCTCGATGTAGAGCATCTTCAGGATGATACTGTTCTTGCTGTCCCTGCCATAATAAAGATTGCCGATCTCTTCTATCGTTTGATAAAGTTCATGCTCAAACCGGTTGTCGCTTACGTCAAACTTCATCTTCCGGCTTTCCTGTCGCGCCTCAAAACTCTCGAAACGGTGCTCCTTCACCACCTCCTTCAATTTATCCAGCAAGAGGAATCGGAAACCATTCACCATCCAGGTCTTGAGCGACATGCTCGGCTTCCTGTCCTCCAAAGGCTTGAAGTCATGCTCGCAGAGATAGAGATAATATTCATGGGCCAGCGAATAAAAGTCCATGCCCGGTTTCGATTGCAGGTTGTAACGCTTGTCGTAGATGCAATAAGCCACCCGGCAGTATCCGTAGTAATACTCCTTTACTATTCTTGCATCAGCATCCTTGAAGCCTTGAAGAATCTCGTCATCAGACAGTTGTGAGAGATTAGACTTCCTTGAAAAATCCTTTTCTTTCCCCATATCGTTTCGATATTCTAATTTGTTTGCAAATATATACCTTTTCTTTGAGAAATAGGAGTTTTTGCTCCTTTTTTCGTTTTACATAGTATTAAAAGAAAAAAGTAGGGAGAAAATTAAGTTGATGTCGAAAAAAGGAATTTTAAAGTAGATATTGGGATTTGAAAAATAACATTTGATAAGTTCTTGCATACATTTCAAGTATTACCTATGTCCTTCGAGGGTGCGTCACAGACTTATGAGACAATAGCCTTTTGCTGTAAGACGTAGGACATTTGTCCCTTAACTTCTCTCTAACTTCCCTTAACTTTCCGACATGCGAAAGTTGAGTTATGAGTCCACTTGAAAAAACAAGCAGAAAATATGGGATTATTCTTATTTTTTTGTGGTAAAGTTTACATCGTGAAGTATTTTGTATCTATAAGATTTTATATCAGATACTTTTGGGATTTACCTTGAGTATGTGCTCGTACGAAAAAAGTTTTTTTATGAAAAAGTATCAAAGTATCATTTTTGGGCTAAACGTAAAGATAAATAACTGACATATAATAAGATAGAAGAATGATACATTTTGGATTATCTTACAAGAAGTATCATGGAAGTATCATTAATCTGATAGAAGTATCATAAAAAAGTCATTTAAGTATCACAAAATCGTCATGAGGCATTATGCATAAAAGCAAAGCCGCCGATCTGCAAGGAGTGCCCAAGAATTGCCCGACTTTTGGGCACTCTGTGCCCATCGCACGGGCAATCAATGCCCATCGCTTGTTCAGTCGATGCCCGACGCTTGTTCTGTTTATGCCCGTCGCTTGTTCACTGAGTGCCCACTTGACGGGCAAGACAGACCACCTGATGGTCTCTTACAGAACGGCTTATGTGATTTTATTCCTAATCCAGCTTGTCAATCTTTCTTCTTATTCATAGTTTGTATTGGCATTCTTTACATACAGGAAGAGTAGGTGCTAAAGTTTTTTATAAAACTGGAATAGAAGACACTTCTTTTTTAGTCTTTTAAATCGACTCAAAGCCGAATTTAATGATGTTTCTTGTGATTTATGATACTTCTTGTAAAATAAACGAAAAAGTATCATTCTTGTATTGTACAGTGTATCAGATGTTTATAAG
>ERZ780076.177-NODE-177-length-36759-cov-14.051983_pt1 | contig 36759 bp, 26 predicted proteins | sample MGYA00511022_ERZ780076 | MGnify/ENA primary metagenome ERZ780076 (study PRJEB29588, sample SAMEA2148733) | human gut metagenome | biome: human gut; feature: human-associated habitat; material: faeces | place: Denmark | collected 2008/2010 ... | reverse complement strand
AAAGAATTTAATGCCTACACCAAGTAATGCATAAAATAGAAATAAAATATGCACATCACTTGTTATTGTATTAAAAATCATTGATAGGAAAAGGTATGAGTATTCAACTCCCTCTAATGCATTTGGTGTGTCATAATGGATATATGTATATTCATAATTATTTGAGTCTGGATCAATTCCTACAGGTCTTAATCCAGCTATTAGAATCAAAGCAATCGATATAAGGAAATATAAAAGTAATTTGTATTTCCTTATATATCTCTCGATGAGTGCTAAAAATGTTGTTACAGTAAATAATACTACCGTAATATATCCCATTTTTTTATTCTTTAGTAAAGATGATGTTTCTAATGAAATATAATGTCATAATGACAAATGTCAGCAATGTGCAGGTTAATGCAAAAATCATTCTTTTTGGTCCAGTTGGCTTCAAAGGAACTGAGGCATTTTGTAATGTTGTAAATGCCGGAGTTTGCATTAATAATTTTGCTTGTGCTTGTTGAACTTGTGTTGTCAATGCAGTATAATTATTATATAATAACTGCATTTCGTTCTCTAAGTCATTTTCTTTCAACTTATATGATTCCAAGATAACATCTTGGTTTGCATCAGAATAGCTGCCATAAGTACGGCGTACCTTTTCATATTTCTCTTTGGCATCTTTGCACAATCTTTGATAATATTCAAGATCTGTACGTGCTTTACTTGTACGATATTCTGTAATAAACTGTTGCAATCTTTGTCTTACTGTATCAGCAACTGTTGCACAGATTAAAGGATCTTGGTCATCTACAGATATTGAGATGACATAGTCTTTCTTATCAACGTTACATTTTATCAGGGAACCTATGCTTTTTGCTACTTCATCTTGTTTTTTAGTCAACATAAAAGGATTAACTTTTTGCTGACTAATGCCTGAAGCTTCTTTGCTCGCAAATATGTTTTTGATAGCTCCAATGGCTTGTGTCCACCATGGTGCTTTTTGCATCGTTGATAAATAATTGTAGTATGTTGTATTTATCTTACCATCTTTAGATTTTACTTTCACATCAAAAAGACTGGTTATAAAATCATTAGATTCAATCAGATCAGGATACAATTCAGGAAAAAGAGCATCACCACCACCCTTAGATGTTCCCATATCAAATCCAAAGGAGGATGCAATATCGCTCAAAGAACTTGAATTAAAACTGGAAAGTTCAGGTGCTAATTTTACAGTAGATGTATATGTTCTTGGTACACAAACTATTATTAAATAAGATAATATTGCAACCACAGGGAGAACAATAATGTATGCCTTTTTATTTTGCCACATTGTTTTAGCGATTGCAACTACATCTATTTGCTTTGTTTTTTCTTCTTTATATTCCATGTTATTTTTGTTTGCTTATTTTATATATAATACAAAATTACTAAATTAATTTTGTTTTGATTCAGATATTTTATATTTCTCCTATCTCTGTCGCATTACCTTGCTGGAATATGAGGTATATTCCGTGAAGTTGTGTTCCTGCGGATAGACTTTGAATATTTGTATCTGCTATGTATTTGTTTAATTGTTCTACAGCCTGTTCCTTTGCTGTCTTTGCTTCTCTATCCGTTGCCTTTGATGGAAGATACTTCAACTCTATGATATAGCTGTGACGGAGGGTGGAGAATTGTCTTTCCTGTATGAACTGGAAAGATATTCAAATAGAGGTTGCCATTCTCCTTCTTGTGCTGCCTTACGGTACATTGCTGATAAGTCATTGAGATCCAAGCTATGCAATGTCTGAAACTGTTCTACCAGAAAGTCGAAATACATCTTGCGGATGGTGTTGTTGGGAATGACAAGATGAAGTGCATCAAGGTCGGTTCCTCCAATAGTCAACATTCCATAGTAGTACAATAGGCTGACGAAACGGTCAGGATTCATTACTTCCTCTGCTGCAAAAGAATCAGCAATAGAGGCATCAATAAAGCCTTTCTCGGCAATCTTCATCAAGACTCCTTTGCGGTCGCCATCCAGATGGTCGAGCCTTACGAGGTTCTTCAACTTGGCATAATCTGTACGACAACTTGGATCTGCCATCTCCTTGGGAGCTTTTCCTGTTGTGATGAGGTTGTTGAGATAGTAGAGTACCATGTTGCTGTTGTACATGCTCGGATCGATATTGTATCTGTCTTCTGAAAAGCAGTAGTTGTCGTACCATGGTTTCATCTCTGCTATAATCGCATTGATCTTTTCATCCTCACTGATGGTGACTCCAATAGTATCATTCGTTTTGATAAGTCCTACAGAAATGTAGTAGGATATCATTTGGCGTACTTCTTCTTCACTGAAGCCTAACATCATGTTGAACCATGGATGAAGGCTGATGTTGGTGGCGATGTTGAAGCCACTGGTCAAATCGTTGAGGGTGATAGGACTGACACCCATAAAGAGAATGCGTTCGAAGTTCGGTTTGAATATCTTGAAGGCATTGCGGTAAAAACCACTGCTGTGGGTCATGTTATGATAGGTATCCTCGCCCAACTCATTGAGAACGGTGTTAGTGAAGTTGTCGTATTCGTCAATGATGAGATAAAGATGATAGCCTCGCTCCTTGGCTTCTTTGGACAGAATGTTGATTTTGTCCTTGGAAGTAGTGGCTGCCAAAGCCCATTCTACCGTGTCTTTTGTATAATAGTTCTGGTATTTTTGAACAAATTGATTCAGACAACTGCAACAGTATGTGTTGAAGTCGGTCTCAAGATTCTCTACTCTGTCCAAAACCTGGGAAAAGTCGAATTGCAAAATCTGAAATTTGCCTTTTGATTCTAAAGGATGTGTTTCTATCCATGTGCCTTGATATTCTTTTTCGATATCTTTGTTGGCGCAATCGAAGTAATCGGCTACCATTGACAAAAACAAACTCTTGCCAAAACGACGTGGACGTATCAAGAAGAGAAAATTTGAAATCTTCTCTAATAATGGCAAGTACTTTGTTTTGTCAACAAAATACTTTTGACTTCTCTGTAGGGTCTTGAAGTCGGATATTCCTATTGGTAATCTCTTGATTGCTTCCATAATTTCTTTAGTTATTTATCACAACTTATCCCATTAACCAACGCATAGGATATTTCATAAGAACGACTCCTTCGTTTGAGGTGTCATGCTCTTACTTCGTCATATTGGCGATGGTAGCTATCATGGCGGCGATGCTCGACATGCTGGAACCAAGGCTCATGGTTTCGGCAACACTCATCTTACGCTTCAGCTTGGATGGTACAATGATTTCGCAACCAGGTTGGATGCGGGCTCCTTGACTTACCTTTGCCACCTTGCCATTCATATAGATGACGTATGCCTTGCTCTTGACTGCATCTGAGGCGAAGCCGCCAGCTTCATCAATATAATAGCTTGCTCGCTTGCCCTTGACGTATGCCACAGTGTTGGCGAACATAACAGCTCCATTAATCTTCACGGTTCCGTCGTACTGTGGTACGATGAGGCGGTCGCCCTCACGCAATACCAAGTCTTCATCAGAGCCTGGATTCTTGAGTGCTTCTGCCAAGTCGATTCCTACTGGGTATTCGTCTGGAATATTGAACTTCTCGAGTTCTGCATTCTTGGTATTTTCGGCTGACTGCTGTATGGCGGAGCCGTTATTGCTGCTCGTTGCCAACTGAAGGAGGTTCTTCTGCTGGTTTTCGCGTTCCTTTTTATAGATAGCGTACATCAGGTCGCGTTCTGTCTGGTTGGTGCGACGAAGAAGACGGGCTCCCTTGATGTAGGCATGATCGGTAGCACCACCTGCCATGTGATACAGGTCGCTCAGACGTGAAGGACGCTTGGTCATGGTGTAGGCACCTTGGAACACAACCTCTCCTTCGATACTTACATTTTGCTGTTCTGTATAACTTGGATTTTTGCGGATATAAACCTCATCGAATGGCATCAGGGTAAAGCCTGGTGTGCCGTCGATAACGAAACCGTCCTTCAGGGTGAGTTCGAAACTCTTGGCAATGATGCTGTCAGGACGCAATGCCTTCGGATTGTTGACTCGACGGCTTACGTTGACTTTCACTACAGATGCCTTGTCGGTGAGTCCGCCTGCCTGAAGAACGAAGTCCTCGATGGTCTCATTGTCGGCATACTTGTATGTGCCAGGATAGTTTACTTCGCCACGGATGGTGATGGTGCGCTCTATCATCTTGTCCTGACGGGTAGGGATGAAGAGCACATCATTCTCCTTCAATGGGATGTCGGCCACCTTACCACTCATGATGCCTGCAATATCGACGCTGATTACCTCCAAAGAGCGGTCGGTCTTCATGCGATGCATTACGGCACGGGCTGTAAATGCTTCCTCGGTAAGTCCCTCTGCATGTTCTACGAGAGTGCGAACGCTGTTGATCTGTTCGCCCAAGTTGTACATGCCGGGACGGAACACGGCTCCCTTGATTTCTACGGTATTGGCATAACGTGGCAGGATAGAGTCAACGCTAACAGAGTCGCCATCAGCTATACGGAAGTTGGCGTAATCGAATTCTTCTACGTTGAATACTGAATACTCTCTGCCTGTCTTACGATTCACGCGAACGGCCTTGGTATAGGCATCTCCTGTAAAACCACCGGCATACTTGAGTACGGAGTTAAGGCTCTCGTTCTTCTTCATCTCGTAGAACATAGGGCGCTTTACCTTTCCGCTGATGTTGACAAGGCAGTCGTATGGGCCTACCACGATGACATCATTATCAGCCAAGCGAACGTTGCCTGTCAGTTTGCCGTTGAGAATATAGTCGTAGATATCTACTACGGTTACAAGTCGGTTGTGACGATAAACCTTGATGTTGCGCAGGGTTCCGAGGTTGTTGGTGCCTCCTGCCATATACAGGGCATGGAACACGGTGGCAAAGGCTGACAGGGTATAGGTACCCGGTGCCTTTACTTCGCCCATCACATTGACCATGATGGTCTTGGTTTGGCCTACTGTCAGTTTCACACGGCTACTGCGATAACGGCTTCCGAGTGTGTTGCGTAAGCGGGCATTGGCTTGTGCTACAGTCAGTCCACTGACATTGACAGGGCCATAACCCTCGATGGTTACTTCGCCATCGGGAGAAACTGTGCTCTGAATGGTGCGCTGAGATGCTCCGTAAATATCAATGATAACTGCATCGCCTGGCCCCAGACGATAGTTCTGTGGGGTAGCGATGTTCATGTTAGGCTCGAAGCTTAACTCCTTGTTATTGAAGATGTCTCGACCGAAAACGCGATGTTTATCTTTAGCCTGCTGAGCCAACAACTGTTTGAGCATCTGTGTGGAATCGGGCACAATGCCATTCAACTCGTTTTGCATGTCGCCATATTCCTCGTCATTGCTGTCGTAAGTGTGTCTGTAAGAATAGTCGCGCTGGGCTTGCACACGATAGTTGGAGTAGTTGGCAGCCTCTTTGTCGGACTGTTTTCCATAGTCGGAACGTGTCTTGCCATTATTGCTGCGCAGACGACTTGTATTTCCTGTACGGTCGGTAGCACTGGCCAAAGAACCTTGCTTCTGCATCTTCTCATACTTCTCACGAACTCGGCGAATCTGAGAAATGTCGACACCACGCTGCATCAGCTTGGTGACAATCTGCGAATTAGAGGTGCCTGCACTATGCTCCTTGGCTACAAAACTCATCACTTGATCATCCGTCATGCCTGACTGTGCCATGACTGAACTTGTAGACAGCAGCATGAGCGCAAATATGATATATTTCTTCATTGTTTATCGTATGCTATTTTTTAGATAATTATGCTATTAATATTCTTTTCTTATTATATAATAACTCTAAATCGTGTAATTTGTTGTAAAGGAGCATGGCTTTTTTTCTCAATACTGGCGGAGTGCAGCCAAAAGGTCGATATTTTCGCTCTTTTTGCCCACTGTGATACGCAGGCAGTTGCCACAAAGTTGCACATTGTTGCGATTGCGCACAATGATGCCCTGATTGACCAAATAGTTATAGATAGCTGTAGCATCTGTCATCTTTGCGAGGAAGAAGTTGGCCTCTGTGGGGTACACCTTCTGGCAGATAGGCAGGTCGGTGAAGGCTGCCATCACTTTGCCACGTTCCTGCAGAATGTTCTTCACCCAGTCGTCTACCTGATAAGGATCTTTCAGCACCTCGAGTGCCTGCTGCTGAGTGAGGAGGTTGATGTTGTAAGGGTATTTCACCTTATTGAATATATCTACTATCTGCTTGCTGGCAAATGCCATGCCCAGACGGATGGCAGCACAACCCCATGCCTTACTCATAGTGTTGAGCACGATGAGGTTGGGATATTTTGCCAACTGCAGGCGGTAGGGGCGGGTCTTGGCAAAGTCGCCATAGGCTTCATCGACTACTACGATGCCGTCGAAGCGTGACAATACACCATCAATGGTGTCGGGTGAGATGAGATTGCCGGTTGGATTGTTGGGACTGCAGAACCAGATAACCTTGGTATTCTCGTCGCAGGCTGCCAAGAGATGGTCGGCTGTGGTCTGGAACTGCTCGTTGAGCAATACTGGGCGGTATTCCACGTCATTGATGTCGGCACATACTTCATACATACCATAAGTGGGAGCTATAGCCACTACATTGTCCTTGCCTGGTCGACAGAACACTCTGTAAACCAAATCGATGGCCTCATCTGAACCATTGCCCAAGAAGATCTTGTCTTCTGCCACGCCCTTCACTTTACTGAGCTGTTTCTTCAATTCGAGTTGCAAGGGGTCTGGATAGCGGTTGTATGGGTCGTTGTATGGATTCTCATTAGCGTCGAGGAAGACGCGGGCTGTGCGACCACTAAACTCATTGCGGGCGCAACTATAGGGTGCCAAGTTCCATATGTTCTCTCGGCAAAGTTGTTTCAGTTCTTTCATTATGATTTTATCAGAAAATTGAAGGTAAAAAAGCATATGAAACGCTTCTTTACCTTTTTTTTACTTTTTACTTTTTTACCTTTTTACCTTTCACCAAGGCTTTCCATTCTCAGTCGCATGGCGTTGGCGTGGGCTTCGAGCTGTTCATTCTCTGCCATTGTGACTACAGCCTTGCCGATGCTTCGGATGCCTTCCTTGCTGAGATGCTGGAATGTGATTTTGCGATTGTAGCTGTCGAGATTTACACCATTATATGCCAAGGCATAGCCATGAGTCGGCAAGGTGTGATTGGTACCGCTGGCATAATCGCCGGCACTCTCACAGGCATAGTTGCCTAAGAATACACTTCCTGCATTCACCACCTTCTCTGCCAACTGATCGTAGTCGCTTGTGGCTATGATGAGATGCTCGGGAGCATAGGCATTGCTCAGATCAATGGCCTCCTGCTTGTCTTTGACGAGGATGAACTTCGAGTTGTCTAACGATGTGTGTGCCATCTCCTTACGTGGCAAACGTTCCAACTGTTGTTCAACCTCTTTTACCACCTTAGAAATCATCTCCTCGGAGGTGGTAATGAAGAACACCTGAGAGTCGAAACCATGTTCCGCCTGCGACAACAGGTCGGCAGCGACAAAGACAGGGTTGCTGCTTTCATCGGCAATGACACAAACCTCAGATGGACCTGCTGGCATGTCTATCGCCACATCGTGTAGTGAGACATGTTGCTTGGCTGCCATCACAAACTGGTTGCCAGGACCAAAGATTTTATACACCTTTGGCACACTCTCTGTACCATAAGCCATGGCACCGATAGCCTGAACACCACCAGCCTTGAAAATCTTGCTGACTCCGGCTATTTTGGCAGCCATGAGGATGGCTGGGTTTACTTTACCTTCTGCGTTAGGAGGGGTACAGAGAACTATCTCCTCGCAACCAGCTATCTTGGCTGGTGTGGCAAGCATCAGTACGGTAGAGAAAAGAGGAGCTGTACCTCCAGGTATATAGAGACCCACCTTCTGTATGGCGACACTTTTCTGCCAGCACTCCACGCCAGGGCAGGTTTCCACCTTGCTTCCTTCAAACTTCTGACTTTCATGGAATCGGGCAATGTTATGATGGGCGAGCTCCAGTGCATGTTTAAGCTCAGCCGACACCATGTGTTCTGCTTCGTCCATCTCAGCCTCGGATACAGACAAACTGTCGAGATGGGCATGGTCGAATTTCTCTTCATAGCGCTTCACGGCTTCATCGCCATGATTTCTTACGTCTTCCAAAACTCCCTCAACAGTCGCATTGAGCTGCGATACATCGAGGTGCGGACGCTTAACGAGTTCCTTCCATTCTTCCTTTGCAGGATACTTTATTACCTTCATTCCAATTTAAGTTTTATATATTCAAGTTTCGCAAGTAAGCCCCACACGCCCTGAAAGGGCAGAAACTCTTAGCCCAGGGCATCGCCCTGGGTTGTTTGGGGCGGTAACCTGTCGCCCTGTAAGGGCAAAAGCTTTAAAACTCCAGGCAATATATAAAGCTGTTGCCCTTACAGGGCGCATTGCTGATTGCCATTATACCCAAGGCGATGCCCTGAGCTAGGAGCTTTTGGGCCTTCAGCCCGTACTTGAACCACATGCGAAACTTCAGTTTACTATTTATGCAAAGATATTTGCAAGTGGTTGTTACAAAATCATTTTCTCGATAGGAGTTACCAGAATGCCCTGTGCTCCCAATTCCTTCAGTTTACCGATAATTTCCCAGAAACGCTTCTCGTCGAGAACGGTATGGATAGAGCACCAATTCTCGTCGGCAAGAGGGATGATGGTAGGACTCTTGATACCTGGCAACACCTCAGTGATGGCATCAATTTTATCCTTAGGGGCATTCATCATCACGTATTTCTTGTCCTGGGCTGAACGTACTGCCTCAAAGCGGAACAGCATCTCGTTGAGAATCTGATGTTTCTGCTCGTCCATGTTCCAGTTGCCGATGAGGAGAGCCTCGCTCTTCATCACGACCTCTACCTCAGCCAGATTGTTGCTGATAAGGGTAGAGCCTGAGCTGACAATATCGAAGATACCATCTGCCAAACCGATACCGGGGCTGATTTCTACAGAACCTGTGATGACATGAATGTCGGCGTTGATGCCGTTCTTCTTCATGAAGTTGCGAAGGATGTTGGGGTAGGAGGTGGCTATCTTCTTGCCGTCGAACCATTTCAGACCGGTATAGTCGATCTTCTTAGGAATGGCAAGGCTCAGGCGACACTTGCTGAAACCCAGACGGTCGATAATCTGAGCGTTCTCGCCACGTTCTACAAACTCATTCTCGCCAACGATACCGATATCGGCTACTCCTGATGCCACGCTCTGAGGAATATCATCATCGCGAAGGTAGAGCACCTCGATAGGGAAATTGGTTGACTGTACCAAGAGCGTACGCTTCGAGGCACTTACTTTAATGTCTGCTTCCGAGAGAAGATTCATGGTGTCATCGAAGAGACGACCCTTTGACTGCACTGCTATTCGTAACATATTTCTTCATTTTTATTAAAAATCAATGCAAAAGTACAGATTTTTGCCCGAATATGCAAGAATATTTGTACTTTTGTAGCATTAAACATGAAGAAAGAATATTTATTTGTATTTGTTGCAGGTTTTATGTTCTTGGGATGCTCCTCAAAAAAGGAACAACCAGAGCTTACTCCATGGGGTACGCCCGTGGGGGAAGTAGAGGTTTCTGATGAGCCTGCTCCTCAGTCTCAAGGCAAGGGTTTGTCGCTCGATGATATCGTGTCGGGTGGTGAACTCATCATGCTGACCGTGAATGGACCTACCACCTATTATGATTATCATGGGCATGGAATGGGATTGCAATATCTGTTATGCGAGAAGTTCGCGCAACAGATTGGTGTGTCGTTACGTGTGGAGGAATGTAAGGACACGGCTGAAATGGTGAGTAAGTTGAAGAAAGGCGAAGGCGACCTGATAGCCGTACCTTTGGCACGTGTGAAGGCGAAGGGCGGATTGCTCTTCTGTGGTGTGAAATCGGATGATGAACAATGGTCGGTAGCTGCTGGCAACAAGAGTCTTGCCGATACCCTCAACAGTTGGTTCAAGCCTAAGATGATAGCAGAGGTGAAACAGGAGGAGAGTTTCTTGCTTTCTTCACGCAGCATCAGCCGTCATGTTTACTCTCCTTTCCTCAATCGTTCTAAAGGTGTGATATCTAAATACGACAGATTATTCCAGATGTATGCCGGAGCTGCCCGTATGGACTGGCGACTAATGGCTGCCCAGTGTTATCAGGAGAGTTGCTTCGACCCGAATGCAAAGTCGTGGGCTGGCGCCTGCGGACTGATGCAGATTATGCCTTCTACAGCTGCTCACTTAGGTTTGCCTATGAGTCAGGTGCATGAACCTGAGGCTAATGTGGCTGCTGCTGCAAGATACATGGCTGAACTGCAGGGGCATTTCGCTGATGTCGGAGACCCATCGCAGCGTATACTTTTCGCCTTAGCTGCCTATAATGGTGGTTTCCATCATGTGCGTGATGCCATGTCTTTGGCACGTAAACATGGCAGGAATGCATACAACTGGGGTGATGTACGCGAGTTTGTATTGCGATTGTCTCAGCCTGCTTATTACAGTGACCCAGTAGTGAAATATGGATATATGCGTGGTTTGGAAACTGCCGACTATGTAGACCGTATCCGTGCGCGGTGGGCTGACTATTGTGGTGTGGCTGGCGGTAGCCGAGGCTTTAGTGGCGGAAGTATTGGTGGTGGTTTTCATGGTGCACCAGTAAAAGCTAAGCGCAAGTATTCCAACAAATATCATTTGTAATTATTGGAATACTTGCGCACGGGTGTTTTATGAAACTCCTTTATTTCTTTCCTCTTTTGTTTCGGTTGTTGCTGTCGAAGTTGGGATTGAAGCTTTTCTTCTTTTTGTTTTTGAAGAAGCCGGCACCCTTGGCTTTGGCTTCGTGCAATTCGGCCCTGGCAGCCGCCACAACATCACGGATGTTGGCAGACTTTCCGTTCAGCGGTTTGCCATCATTGAGATATTTCTCTTCGTCGTAACAACCCACGTTGCCATAACCCTTTGGAGCATATTCGTTTTTTCCTCTCTGTACATTCTGACGATAGCCGCCTCGTTGTGAGTCTTGTCTGTAGGCTCCACGCTGATTCTCCTGTCGGTTGCTGCCACGCTTGCCTTTGGCTCCACGTCCTACTCCTGGATTGTCGTAAGTAGAGCCAATGGCCTTGTCGTCGTAATGAGCTTGAGACATTCTGCCTTTTCCACCTCTCAATGGTTTGTCGTAGAGCTTGGCTATCAGGTCGGAACGGCCAATGCGCTTCAATTCTGACTCAATAGCTCGACGTTCCTCCGGCTTGTACCAGAAGAAGAACATGCGCTGGGCAAGTTTTTCCTTTGGAGTCTTAGCGCTGAACACCGGTTCGAGCGTGTAGGGATCATAGCCGGTATACCAAGTCTCGGTAGAGATGGTCATGGGTGTAGGAGTGAAGTCCTGCACCTGCTCCAGATGGAAATCGAGTCCTTTGGTGATGACAGCCAACTCAGCCATATCCTCCTCATGACAGCCGGGATGCGAACTGATGAAGTAAGGGATGATCTGCTGGTTGAGTCCTTCCTCCTTATTGATGCGATCGAAGATGCGTTTGAACTCATAGAACAGGTCGAATGACGGCTTGCGCATGAACTTCAGTACTTCAGGGCTGGTGTGCTCTGGTGCCACTTTGAGTCGACCACTCACATGCTTGGTAATGAGTTCGCGGGTGTACTGACGGGCTGCGGCATTGATCTTCTCGTCCTTGCTCTTGTGCAACAACAGGTCGTAGCGCACACCACTGCCGATAAAACTCTTCTTGATGCCGGGCAGAGCATCCACGGCATGATAGATGTCGAGCAGTTTGCTGTGGTCGGTGTTGAGGTTGGGACAAATCTGTGGATTCACACAGGAAGGTCGTTTGCACTTCTCACATGCCTTGAGGTTATTGCCATGCATTCCATACATGTTGGCTGATGGTCCGCCGAGGTCGCTCAGATAACCCTTGAAGTCGGGCATCTGGATAATCTTTTTCACCTCCTTGAGGATGCTTTCCTTGCTGCGGCAAACAACAAACTTTCCTTGATGTGCAGAGATGGTGCAGAAGGAACAGCCACCGAAACAGCCACGGTGAAGATTGACCGAGAACTTGATCATCTCGTAGGCAGGTATTGTCTTACCTTTGTATTTAGGGTGAGGCAATCGGGTATAGGGAAGGTCGAAGGAGGCGTCGAGTTCCTCCGTTGTCATGGTAGGGAATGGAGGATTGACCACCACCACCTTGCCATCCACGGGCTGGATCATGCGCTGGGCATGAACCTTGTTCGATTCTTCTTCCAGATGACGTACATTCTCTGCTTGTCCTTTCTTGTTCTGCAGGCATTCCTCATGGCTGTGCAGCATGATGTCATCTTCCTTGATACCGCCGGGGATCTCGTCCTCGCGACAGAGAAAGACTGTCTGCGGAATGTCTCTTATTTCCTTGATTGTGCGACCGCTGTCGAGTGCTTCAGCCAAGGCGATGATAGACTTCTCACCCATACCATAGAGGATGATGTCGGCACCCGAATCACAAAGAATACATTTCTTCAGTTTATCCTGCCAGTAGTCATAATGACTGATGCGACGCATGCTGGCTTCAATGCCGCCCAATGATACAGGAACATCGGGATAGAGTTTCTTGAGAATCTGTGTGTAGACGATAGAAGGATAGTCGGGGCGCATGTCGTGACGTGAGTCTGGACTGAAAGCATCCTCGCTGCGCATACGCCGATTGGCTGTGTAGCGGTTTACCATCGAGTCCATTGCGCCTGGCGAGACTCCAAAGAAGAGACGGGGACGTCCCAGTTTCTTGAAATCTCTAAAGTCACCATGCCAGTCGGGTTGAGGTACGATGGCTACTTTGTATCCATGAGCTTCGAGCGTGCGTGCTATGACGGCAGGACCGAAGGATGGATGATCCACGTAGGCATCACCCGAGAAGAGGATGACATCGAGCTGATCCCATCCTCGCAGTTCGCATTCCTTCTTAGTGGTAGGCAGAAAATCTGTCAGTCTGTATTCCATTCTTACGTTTTAGTCTGTTATTGCGTTTGTGTCTTCTGCCTCGTTGGCGGCACGTTTGTCGAGCCAGTCCACATAGAGCAGGACGAGGTTGTGAAGGCCGAGTGCCTTCATGTTACTGTTGTAGATGACGTCGAGACACAAGTCGAGCAATGCCTTGTCCTGGCAGTTGTCCGCTTCGAGCAGGGCACGTACGTTGAGCTTGAGTTTCTCCAATACTCCCTCGTCGATGATGCCGTTGCTGTCTACGAGGTTGCGGAGCAACTGGTATTTGTCGATGGTCTCAAGGTGCAGGTCGCTCACTTCTAAAGAGCGTGTGCCTGACTGGTTTGCTTGAATTTTGTACATAGTCTTTCTGTTTTTATGTTGTTGTTTTTATCTTTATTGAACTTTTATCTTTAGTTTACACAAGCGCAAACTTAGCGCCTCTGTTCTTACTCTGTCAGAAAACGGAGTATTCCCAAGAGGATGCTTGTGCGATTCTTTTCCTCGTTGATACATTCGAGGGGGAACCCCATGGTGAATGAGCGATAGTCATTTCCCCTGTATGCTACTGCAGCACTACTGCCTGATGTGTAAACCATGGCGCTGAAGGGAGCGGTAACAACTGTCGTTGTCGGCAAGAGTACATCGGGATGTGTTGCAGCATAATGCCTGTCATTGAGCGTGTTGTAATAAGCGAAACGTAGACCTAAGCCCGATACGCTGTCGGTAGTCTGTGTGATGCTGTCATTGGTTGGATAACTTACTTTCAGCACATCGCTCAGGAAGTTCCTCTCATCGGGTGTGGTCATGTCGCTGCCTATATAGGAACCGCTTACCAGCAAGGCTCCGCCTCCCTGTGTATAAGCCTTGAGCCGTTGCTGCAGGGTAGGGGTGAACGATTTGTAATAGGTGGGTGTGTAACCGTCGTAGCGTTCCAAACCATTGATGAGGTCGACTACAGGGTAGGCATTCATCTTCACCTTTCCTGCTGCGACACATTCACTCGAACAGCTTGCCACATTGTATTTTTGGCTGGCAGCTATACTGCGGGCATGTTCTTCCACATAACTGAAATCGTTGCCGGCAATGAAGTCTCCGGCCAGTTCGTTGCCAGAATAGCCCAGGCCGGAACTGCTCTCGTTGCCCATCCTCTGTCGGTCGAAGACAAGTTGCTTACCACTCCATCCTGCCGTCAATCCATAGCTTACGCCAGGGTCTTGTTCCATGTCGAATCCTTGCAGGGAGTCGTTGTCGATCACCTGAGGCGCTGCCAGTCGATGGAAGTTGTTGACGATCAATACCGTCTTGGTGGCTGCTGGCTCGTATCGCGCACAAAGTTTCTCGGTTGGGAAACTCTCCCCACCGCTGTTGAGAGCCGCCACCTTGAAAGTATAGAGTTCGCCCGGCTTCAAGTTCATGCTGCAAGAGGCTCCCTTAATGATCTGTCCGTTGTCAAAGCCTCCTTTACCCATAGCTGTATACAGAATATACGATGTAGGCTGGGCAGTAGGCTCGCTGCGGTCGGTCTGTGGACTCCATGACAGGTGGGCTGTTCCTTGGGCATCAATCTCTACCGAGAAATTGTTGGGTGCAAGGGGTTGAACTACATAGGGCAGACCGTGGTTGGTGCATACATATCTCAAGATGGTCTTATAGAGCGAGCGTGCTATGGTGAATTTGCCCATCGGGTCCTGACCAATCTTCATGTCGGGGAAACTCTGGTGCGACAGGGTCTCGATGATAGCGGCAGGAACTTCGGGCAAACGGGTCTCGGAGTAGTTGCGGTCCCAGAGATAACGCTCTGAGAATTCGCCATACTGCTGTCTAAGGTCGCTGACCAGATTCTTGAGCAAAGCCTTGGCTAAGTCCTTGGATGTCATGCGCGAGATGCCGCTGTTCAGCATGCCGTCGTTGAAGTTGGTGGTGCAGATGGCCAGGGAGCCCCAGGTTGTCTTTCCGTCCTTGTTGTAACCTGCGTCGCTGTGTACGGCAAGTGAGAGTTCTATAGGAACCTTCTTGCCCTGAAGCGCAGGCATATAGGGACTTCCGCCTCCCAACCAGTTGGTCATCAGCGAGCGTGTGTTGATGTCGTCGGCGTAGTCATTGGCTCCTTTTCTTCCTCCGTATACATGATAGGGAGCACCTGCCCACTGTGCATAGTATCGTGCTCCTTCGAGGCAGCGGGGCATACCGCTCGAGTTGTTGCCCCTCAGGATGTTGCCCATGCCGCCACCAAAACGTACGGCATCACTGGTCACCACTCCTCGTTTGGAAGCTTGATTGGTTACCACCACACGGTTGAGTGTATTGCAGCCCTTGTCAAAGTCGAATGTGCCCAAGTAGACCCATGTTCCTCCGCCCATGCGCTGATTGACGGAAAACTCGGTTGCTTCTCCCTTGTGGTAGACGATGTATTTCGCATCGGTCACACTCTTGGGCAGACTTTGGTAGCTAACGTAGACAGCATACTTGCCTGCTTCGGGCAGGTCGGGCTGATAGCTTATCTCGCTATGGTTCTTCTTCTTGGTGGCTTTTGCCTTCCTTACAGTTCCGTCGGTAAAGGGATTCTGATTGTCTTCATAATATCTTCTTTTGGCAGCGAAACCTATGGAATCACAGTCTTTCCATTTTTTACCGTTGACGGTCTCAACATAATACGGGCGTTTGAAGGCATCATCGTTGTCGACGATCACTTCATGCTTCTGCCAGTCACGCTCACGTGGAGTGAAGACAATGGCTCCGGCATTCTGCAGCATGGGTATAAGGTAGGGCACCACGATGGTTTGCGTGAAGAGGTCCTCGGTAGTGCCGAAGAGGTTGGGGCGTTGCCATTTCCATCTTCTCTGGTCTCCATCATAATATCTTCCGTGCGATGCCCATACCGAGAGGTGTCTGTTCTGCAGTCCACGCGTTACAAAGTAGGGGCGAGACATGTTGAAGACCCATGGGTCTCCCTCGTAGTTGATATCTTCCCATGCTCTTGTGTTGCCGTCAAGGTATACCTTGCCCGTCACAGACTGAGCTGCGACGGGCAAGGAAAGGAATGAGCATGCAGCTAAACTGCAAGTCAACAGTCGTATCATGTAGAGTTTTTCTTTCATCAGAGTTTTTATATGTTGCCTATCGTAAACTTCTCGGGCTTCTTTCCCTTGAAGTCTTTGAAGTACAACTTGATTTCTCGCATATCGGCATCCAGGTCGCCAGATGGTATAATCTGCTTGGTGCACGTAATGAGCCGTTTCTGATAGTCTGCGCCATAGAGCAGGATAGGAATACCTGCCTTGAGGGCAATGAAGTAGAATCCCTTCTTCCAGTCGGGGTTGAGTGAACGGGTTCCCTCGGGTGTGATGCAGAGACAGAAGTGGTCTCGCTTGCGGGCTTCCTCAGCCAGGTTGTCGGTCATGCTGGTGTGCTTGCTACGCCATACCGGTATTCCTCCCATCTTGCGGAAGATGGGTCCCAATGGCCAGAAGAACCATTCCTTCTTCATCAGGAAGTTGCTCTTGATTCCTTCGGCATGAGCGTAGAGTTGTCCGATGAGGAGGTCCCAGTTGCTGGTATGTGGAGCAAGACAGATAATATACTTCTCGGGATGGGCTATGGTAATCTCCTTGGTCCATCCCAAGCGCTTATAGAGTATCCATTTGGATAGTTGTTGAATCATTACAGTGTGTTTCGAAGTTTTTGGTTAGAAAACTTATATTATATAATAATGTAATAATCAGAATTCTTTCCAATAATTAATCCAAATTGTTGATTTGGTCAATAATCTCGCAAGCCTGCTTGTTGAAGTCTTCAATGAGCTTCTTATAGTACTTTTTCTGCTCCATGCCTGGCTCTGGATGTGACACGCGGCAGATAAAGTCTGTGCGAATCATGACAATAGCAGTCAGAATGCCGTCGACGTCTTCGTCTGCTGTTTTGCTGCTATACAAAGAAGCTGCTACACACTCGGCGAACATATCGCTGGTGATGTAATTGATTGTACGTTTTAAATCTCTTTTATTAGCCATAGTTTTTATCCTTAAATGAATGACAATATGATTTCAATGCTCAAAGATAGTAATTTTATTCGTAATTCGTGCACAAGAATGAAAAAAAAGTTCTCTTTAACTCATTTTTAGCTTTATTTGTTTCTTTATGTGGAAAAAATAAATTACTTTTGCAGATGTTTTGAAGTTTCAGTAAATAAAAAATTATAAATTCTAAAAGACATGGAAAAAAGTGAATTGCAATTAGCACGAGCAGCCTACCTTCCGAAACTCCCTAAAGGATTACAGGGCAACGTAAAAGTGAAAGAAGGTGCTCCTACTCAGAGTGTAGACAATCAGGAAGAAATCAAGAAGCTCTTCCCTAACACTTATGGTATGCCTCTCGTAGAGTTCGTACCTGGTGACGAGGCTCACGACACCAAGATGAACGTGGGTGTTATCCTCAGTGGTGGTCAGGCTCCTGGCGGTCACAATGTCATTTGTGGTCTTTTTGATGCATTGAAGAAGTTGAACCCAGCCAATCGCCTTTATGGTTTCCTCATGGGTCCTGGTGGCTTGGTTGACCATAACTATATGGAGATTACAGCCGACTTCATCAACGACTACCGCAATACTGGTGGTTTCGATATGATTGGTTCTGGCCGTACCAAGTTGGAGAAGACCGACCAGTTCGACAAGGGTTTGGAGATTATCCGCGAGTTGGACATCCAGGCTGTTGTTATCATCGGCGGTGACGACTCTAATACCAATGCCTGCGTATTGGCTGAGTACTATGCTGCCAAGAAGTGTGGTGTACAGGTAATCGGTTGTCCTAAGACTATCGACGGTGACTTGAAGAACGATCAGATTGAGACTTCTTTTGGTTTCGATACAGCCTGCAAGACTTATTCTGAGTTGATTGGTAACATTGAGCGCGATTGCAATTCTGCACGTAAATACTGGCACTTCGTCAAGTTGATGGGTCGTTCGGCTTCTCACATTGCTTTGGAGTGCGCACTTCAGACACAGCCTAACATCTGCCTTGTTTCAGAGGAGGTAGAGGCCAAGGATATGACCTTGAATCAGATTGTAGAGAATATCGCTCAGGTAGTAGCCGACCGTGTTGCTGACGGTAACAACTTCGGTGTTGTGCTGATTCCTGAAGGATTGATAGAATTTATCCCTGCTATCGGTCGTCTTATTGAGGAATTGAACGACCTCTTGGCTGCTCATGGTGCTGACTATAAGGATTTGGACAAGGATGCTCAGCGTGAGTACATTCTGGCTCACCTCTCTAAGGAGAATGCCGAGACATTCGCTACTCTTCCTGAGGGTGTTGCCCGTCAGCTCTCTCTCGACCGCGACCCACACGGAAACGTTCAGGTTTCTCTCATCGAGACAGAGAAGTTGCTCTCTGAGATGGTTGCTGCCAAGTTGGACGAATGGAAGAAGGAAGGCAAGTACGTAGGTAAGTTTGCCGCTCAGCATCACTTCTTCGGTTACGAAGGTCGTTGCGCTGCTCCATCCAACTTTGACGCAGACTACTGCTACGCACTTGGAACCAGCGCTGCACAGCTTATCGCCAACGGCAAGACTGGTTACATGGCCATCGTAAAGAACACAACTGCCAATACCGACGAATGGAAGGCAGGAGGTGTGCCAATCACCATGATGATGAACATGGAGAAGCGTAATGGCGAGATGAAGCCAGTTATCCGCAAGGCTCTCGTCGAGCTTGATGGTGCTCCATTCAAGGCTTTCGCTGCCAAGCGTGATGTTTGGGCAAGAGAAACTTCTTACGTTTATCCTGGTCCTATCCAGTACTGGGGTCCTGCTGAGGTTTGTGATCAGACCACAAAGACTCTGAAGCTGGAACAGGAAGGTAAATAAAGTTACCCTATAAAATAAGGAGAGTGAAGAGTGAAGAATTCAAATGCTTTTATTTTAAATCCATGCGGTTCTTTGCTTTTCACTCTTTGCTTTTCTTCATAAAAGCACATAAAACCAAATGGTACAAACCCAACGTAAACCACAAAAACGCAAAACAAGTCGACAGCCCGTCAGGCGCCGTCGCACTTCTCGTACCCGCCATGGCTTCTTTGGCCGATACCCTCGCTGGGCATGGTGGATAGGAGGTATTGCTGTTGTGCTTCTCTACGTGGGTGCGTTCTATTATTTCTTTGTGGGACCTACGGGGTTCCGCTGGCGTGCGCTTTATGGCGATGCCGAGTATCCTGACGGATACGAAATACGAGGCATCGACATCTCGCATTATCAAGGCACTATTGACTGGGAACAACTCAAGGACGCCATGATCAAAGGTTGTCCCCTGCGCTTTATCATTATCAAGAGTACTGAGGGTTCCTCACGTCTTGACGAGAATTTCAGAGAAAACTTTAATCAGGCACGCGATTATGGCTTTATTAGAGGCGTTTACCACTTCTGGAGCAACAAGTCGTCGGCACGAGAACAGGCTTATTTCTTCCTCGATAAAGTGCATCTTACAGAAGGCGACCTTCCTCCTGTTCTCGATATAGAACACAAGCCTGCCGATAAGAGTGTGGAGGAATTCCAGCGCGATGTGCTGACTTGGCTTCACATCGTGGAAGACCGTTATCATGTCAAGCCCATCATTTACACCTATTATAAATTTAAGGAGCAGTACCTTGGTGCTCCTGTTTTCGATGACTATCCTTATTGGATAGCCCACTACTATGTAGACAAGGTACAATACAAGGGTAAATGGAAGTTCTGGCAACATACCGATGCCGGTAAGTTGCCAGGTATTAAGGGTTATGTCGACTTCAATATCTACAATGGCAGCTATTATGATTTGCGCCAGCTGTGCATCGGAGCCAACAACAACGAGCGCAAGTTTATGGAGTGGTCAGAATAAGGCACGCCCAGCCTTCGTCGTCTCTTCTGCTTACCTCTCTCAGTCCCAGTTCCTCTGCTTTCTCTATCAGCACGGGGATGTCTTCGTTATAGAATCCGCTCAGTATCAGATAGCCGCCTTCGTTGAGCACGCTTCTGAACGACTTCATGTCAGCCAACAAGATGTTGCGGTTGATGTTTGCCATCACCAGATCGAACATTCCGCTGATGTGGTTGATGACCGAAGCATTGCCGAAGAGTACCTCCATATTGTCAACGCCGTTCAGTTGGGCATTATGCTGCGCATTGTTCACACTCCATTCATCAATATCATAACCCACAATCTCGCTTGCACCCATCTTGGCGCAGGCAATACCGAGAATACCCGTACCGCAACCACAGTCGAGAACGCGCTTCTTCGCTAAGTTCATACCAAGAAGGGTAGAGACGATCATGCGGGTGGTCTCATGATTGCCCGTACCAAAGGCAAGCTTCGCCTCTATACCTATTTCTATATGGTCGGGCGAGGTAGTAGGGTGCAGGTCGGGATGTTTGGCGTCGTAGATGAGAATCTGGTCGTCGATGCAAATGGGTTCAAACCCCTGTTCCTCCCATTCCTGGTTCCAGTCTTTGTCCTCAGCCTCCTTCACTTCATAAGTGATGCGGGCACTTTCTATGGGAAAATCGGCAATACTGTTGTCGAGGGCCTCCTTGTCGAAGAAATCTTTCTGCACATAGGCCTCCAGTCCTTGCTCCGTTTCCTCGAAAGACTCGAATCCCACTTCAGCCGAGCTGTCTGCCAAGAGGTCTCTGCACACCTGCATCAGGTCGGCTTCTACCTCGATTTTGAATGTCGCTACTAAGTATTTCATTGAATTTCGTTTTAAATTTTACTGCAAAAATATAAAAAATAGGGAAAAACCTACCATTATTTAGGGTTTTTCTGTATTTTTGCATGTAAATAAGCAATATTTTTGCACTTGATTCATTGTATCTATAGACATAGATAACAGATATAAGAAGAACAACAATAATAAATAGGAGAAAAAGAATATGAAAAAATGGTTAGTCCTTTCAGTCTTTATGGCTGCCCTGCCATTGACAATGATGGCACAAGATGATGACCTCTACTTCAACCCGAAGCAAGAAGCCAAGAAGGCAGCCGAGGAACGTGTGCAGAAGGCAAAGCTGTTGGCTGCCCAGCGTGCACGTCAAGACAGCATATATGCCCTCTACTGGTCGGGAAGCGACCGAAATGTGGATGAATACAACCGGGGCGGTAAACTTTTGAGTCATTATCAGAACATCGGAGCCGACTCTTTGGGCAACGACATCATATCGTTCAGAGTGGGCAAGGGCGTGGCTCCTGATTCCATCTACGATGACGAGGCTTTTGCCGAGAAGTACATGCGTGGCATGGGTGATGATTTCGACTGCACCCGAGACCTGAGCCGTTGGGACGGATTTTACGATCCTTGGTTCTATAGTTATTACGGCTGCGGACCATACTACTGGCGCAGTTCTTACTGGCGCTGGCACAATCCATGGCGTTATGGCTATTATGCAGGATGGTACGATCCCTGGTTTGATCCCTGGTTCGACCCCTGGTATTATGGCTATGCAGGCTGGTATGGTGGTCCCTGGTATGGATGGGGTGGTTATTATCCTTGGTATTGGGGAGGTCCGGCTGTGGCTTACGTGCGCCCAAGCAACGGCTATCGTAGCTTTAGCCATTCAGCATCAGGCTCTAACGTAAATAGCTCTTACAGGAATAATTATCCTGGGCAATATAATCGCTTTGGCCGTCGCGAGAGCACAAATACCAACAGCAACCGAAACTACAATTATAACAACAACCGCAGCTTCAACTACAGCAACTTCGGCAACCAGAGTCATGGCGGAAGCTTTGGAGGCAGCCGTGGCGGAGGCTTCAGCGGTGGCGGAGGCGGTTCGCGCAGTTATGGTAGTGGAAGAAGATAGAAACTTTTTAATATTTCAAGAATATGAAACGTGTAAAGATCATTTTGCCGGCTTTGTTGGGACTCATGACAATTCCGGCTATGGCACAGGAAACTTATCAGGATGCCAAACTGGCTGAGACTGCTCTCACGGGTACTGCCCGTTATGTGGGCATGGGTGGAGCCATGGAGGCTTTAGGTGCTGACCTTTCTACTATCAGCACCAACCCTGCAGGTATAGGTATGTTCCGCAAGAGTCAGGCAGCTCTTTCTGCCGGTGTGCTGGCGCAGTCGTCGGCCGACAAGAACTTCACTTTTGATGGCACCAATGCCTACATCGATGGAAAGAACTCGAAGGTGAGCTTCGACCAGATTGGTTTTGTATGGTCTATGGCCAACCGCAACCAGACTTACGTCAACCTGGCATTCAATTTCCATAAGAGTACCGACTTCATGCAGATTCTCACGGCAACCAGTATGCTCAACGGTGCCTCACAGTCTAAGTTGGTTGCCAACAAGACTGACTACAGCAACTATATCGACACACGATATGATGGCTACATCCGCAATGCGGGTGACCTGATCTGGAACGGTGTGGACGAGAATTATCATAAGTTGATGGGCAAGGACGAGAATAACTTGCAGAATTTCTATGATGGTCGTTCCTTCCTTTTCGGACAGTATCAGCATGGCTACATCGGTGTCTACGACTTCAACATCAGTGGAAGCATCAAGAACCGCGTATGGTGGGGTGTCACCTTGGGATTGCATGATGTCAATTACCACAGCGACTCTTACTATACTGAGAATTTTGTAGCCGAAAAGGAAGCCTATGGCGAGTCGCGCGAGAGTCTGAAGATTGACGGAACTGGATTTGATGTAAAGGCGGGTGTCATCTTCCGTCCTGTGGAGAGTTCTCCTTTCCGCATCGGTGTCTATGTCAACTCGCCTGTATTCTATGACTTGACTATGAAGGGTACTGCCGATCTGTATCTTATCGACAATAATATTGTCAACGACCAGGGACAGTATGCTGCCGGACATAACTCGTCATACGTGGGTTACGACTATCGTCTCAATACTCCCTGGAAAGCAGGTCTGAGCTTGGGTCACACCATCGGCAACTACTTCGCTCTCGGTGCTACCTACGAATATGCCTGGTACAATCACATGGACAATCGTATCAAAGACGGTGGTTATTATGACGGATGGGACTACTACGAGTCGAGCAGCAGCGACAAGCCTATGAACGACCACACCAAGGCAACCCTGAATGGTGTGAGCACCCTGAAGTTGGGTATGGAGTACAAGCCAATTCCGATGCTGGCTGTACGCGTGGGCTACAACTATGTGTCGGCTTTGTATAAGGAAGACGGTGTGCGCGACCAGACTTTGATGTGCTCTTATGATGCTGATGGTAATACAGGTGTCAACATGGCAACTTCTACCGATTACACCAACTGGAAGGCGATCAACCGCTTCACTCTGGGTCTTGGCTTCAACTACAAGAAGATGTTCCTCGACCTGGCTTACCAGTACAGCGCTCAGGACGGTGACTTCTATCCCTTTATGAGCAGCAAGAACTTTGGCACTAAAGAGGGTTTCACTCCGGCCATCAGCAATGAGGTTTCAGCAACCAAGGTTTCCAACAACCGTCATCAGTTGCTCATGACCTTGGGATATAAGTTCTAAGACACGTAAGTAATAGCGATCAGGCGAAGCTTCGCTTCCTCTGGTCGCACGGAAATTTAGAGTAAAATAAAGAAGTTAAGGGAAGTTAGATGGGTTAAGAGACAAATGCTTTATTGTTTGGAAACGAAACAATAAGCAATGAACCTCTTACCTGTCCAACTTCCCTTATTTTTTTAGCCATATAGGAAATAAAAATCTTGAATTAAAAGATTTTTTGCTGAAATAGCATTAAAAATTTGCATTAAGTCCTTTTAAATTGTATCTTTGCACTTGATAAATCTCTGTTCAAAGCCTTTGAATGTCCGTTCAAAGCCTTTGAATGTCCGTTCAGAGCCTTTGAATGTCCGTTCAGAGCCTTTGAATGTCCGTTCAAAGCCTTTGAACGGAGATTTATGAGGTGTTTGGCAACAATATCTTGGGTGACAGACAATCATTTCCTAATAATAAAAAACTTAATATAACTATGGCAAAGTACAAATTAGTAGAAATGGCAGACATGGATAAGACCGGCACACGCAAGGTTTATCCTAAAATGGTGACCTATCGGACACTGTCTACAGAAGAGTTTATAAAGAAGATGAAGTGGTATAACAACGCATTACCAACGAGCGCGATAGAGGCTGCTTTAACGGATATGTGTAACATATTGGCCCGTATGTTGGCTATGGGGTACAATGTCAACCTGGATGGATTGGGAACCTTTTCGTTGTCCCTGGGGTTCGAAGACGAAAAACCTACCGAGATACAGCATGACGATGACAAGATGGCGTATCGTACAGTGGGAGTAAAGAATATCAATTTCAAGACCTCGCCCGAGTTGATAAAGGAAGTAAGACTACTTGTCAACTCCGATCTGGAACGTGATATGAGTGGTGTAAAAGTTATCAAACGCGAGCTGTACTCCAAAGAAGAGCGTGTCAGTCGTGCCTTGGAAGAGATCCATGAAAACGGTTTCATTACCCTCACCGATTATGCAGCCATCAATCATCTAAGCCGGACTGCCGCCTCCATGGAATTGAAAACGTTGACAGATGACCCTTCTTCTCCTATCATTGCAAAAGGAAGAGGCTCTCACAAGGTTTGGGTGAAGAAGCAAGAGGAATAATCGGAATTTTTCGAATAACATGACTCAAGTTTCTCTTGTGGTTCAAGTACGGCCTGAAAGGGCAGAAGCTCTTAGCCCAGGGGGGCACTGAAAAAGTAAAATCCATTAATACATACAATTAATAAATATAATTATGAAAGCTACAAGAATCATCACAACAGTGTTTATTGCGCTTGCCTCACTTGCAGCCCATGCACAGGAAGGAGCATGGAACGGCGAACTAAACATAATGGGAACTAAGTTGCCTTTAGTATTCAACTTCTCTGGCGACGGCTGCACCATGGATTCGCCTTCGCAAGGTGCTAAAGGAATACCAGCCGAGAAGACTATTAAGGACGATGGTACAATAAAGGTTTCGGTTACGATGATTGGAGCCACATTTGAGGGAAAGATGGAGAATGGCGAAATTAAAGGTACATACACCCAAAATGGTTTCCACATCCCTCTTACACTAAAGCCCGGCAAACTTGTAGTTAAACGTCCGCAAACTCCGGTTGCTCCATTTCCATATAAGGAAGAGAACATAAGCTTCACAAATGCAGGATACACTTTCAACGGTACCCTCACCCTACCACAAAACTATTCTAAGCAGACTCCCGTAGTGCTGATGGTTACTGGTAGCGGACAGCAGAACCGCGACGAAGAATTGTTTGACCATAAACCCTTTGCCGTAATTGCAGATGCCTTGGCTCGTCAAGGCATTGCTTCCTTACGTTATGACGACCGTGGTTGGAATGATAAGAATATTGATTTCGGTCAATTCACAACAGCCGACTTCCTCCAAGATGCCGCATCTGCCTTACCATTATTGCGCAAGCGCTTTAATAAGGTTGGAATATTAGGACATAGCGAGGGAGGCACAATAGCCATGATGCTTGCCGCTGAAGGCAAAGCCGACTTCATAGTGTCGCTCGCTGGCATGGCTATATCAGGTAAAGAAACTCTCGTGATGCAGAACCGCCAGGCAATGTCATCCTTAGGCCTGCCTAAGGAGATGGTGGATTCCTACTGCAATAACATATCAAATATTCTCGACGAGATAGCCAATGGCAAGAAGACAAGTGAGATAACCATCGATGGAGTGCCAGACAACCTAAAACCTGTCCTAAAGAGATCATTAGAACAAGCAAACTCGCCATACATACGCCATTTTATAAATGTAGATGCCAGCAAGCAGTTGTCCAATATTAAATGCCCTGTGTTGGCACTCAACGGCACAAAAGACACTCAAGTGGACTGCGCCGCCAATACAACTATACTTGAAACTGGACTCTCCAACTGCAAGCACACCATAAAGAAGATTGATGGTGTAAACCATCTGTTCCAGCATTGCTCAACTGGCAGCGTTGTGGAATATCAGCAAATAGAAGAAACCATTGCACCTGAAGTGCTGGAGACAATAACCAAGTGGATTAACGATCAGCAGAGAACAATAAATGAAGCTCAAGAATAAAGATTAATAAATTGAGAGTCGCCTATCACAATAATACCCAATTACCAATGAGGTTTGGGGATAATTATTTTATATAAAGACTTTGGCATACTATTTTTTATTTGTAACTTAGCAAATTAAAAACGCTAAGTTACAAATAAAGCTCCTCAAATCCGCAACTAAGCCCTTCAACGTCCTTCTTGCGTGTACACGTCCTCTCATTACTGAATTATCAGATAAATTGAGGCTGAAATACCCGCTTCTGCCTACAATATCCCCTTACCCCAAAATGCGACTTGAGACAAAGCCCGTACTTGAACCACATGTGAAACAGGGGGGATTACCGCCCCTAAGGTTAAACATGTTTAATTGTCAAAGAAAATCATGGCTTTTTTGGATGATAATATTACTTTTGTAGCATCAAAAACTCAAGACACTAAAAACAAACAAAAAATGGATTCACACACAACTAATTAAAAAAACAAATATAAACTACAAAAAACAAACACTTAAAACAAAACAGTGAAAATGAAAACTAAAACAAAGAAAAAGGTAGCGCTTGTAGCGTTGTGCCTTTTGGCTTCGCATGGAGCTATGGCTAAAGATTATTACTTGGCACCTAATGGTACAGGTAATGGTATGACTATCGACAAACCTTTTGGTGACCCGGTAAAGGCTTTTGCTGCACTGAAGGCTGGCGACATTCTCTATGTAAGAGGAGGAACCTACCATCTTTCACAAACCATCAATGTGACTGAGACAGGTACTGCAGACAAGCGTATCTGTGTGTTTGCCTATCCTGGTGACACAGAGCGCCCAGTATTCGACTTCTCTGGACAGCCACGCAGTACTGCAACAGAGGCTGCTAACAACCGAGGTATCATGCACAAGATAGGTGCCAACTACTGGCATTATCGTGGTCTCGACATCTGCCATTCTGCTGACAATGGAATGAAACTCGAGGGTAGTTATTGCGTAGTGGAGCTTTGCCGCTTCTATGGCAATGAGGACACGGGTCTTCAGCAAGGTTTCGGTAAAGACAGTAAAGGCAACAACACCCGCAATACCGAGTTCAAATACGGAAGATTCAATATTATCGTCAACTGCGATGCTTATGATAACCACGACCCATGGAAAAACGGAGGCAACGCTGATGGTTTCGCCATTAAGTTGTATCCGGGTCCTGGTAATGAGTTTCATGGTTGCCGTGCCTGGCACAACTCTGACGACGGCTGGGACTTGTACTACACCGTTTTCCCTATTGTGGTTGACAACTGCTGGTGCTTGAATAATGGTTTCGACAAGGGTAATGCCAACGGATTCAAGATGGGAGGATGCAAGCAGGGCGGTACCTCAACAGGCGCTCATGTATTCAAAAACTGTATTGCAGCTTTCCACGCCAAAAAAGGTTTCGACCAAAACCATCATCGCGAGGGTTCTTATCTCATTAATGACCTCTCGTATGGCAACGGCATCAACTATGGTTACAACATGGAAGAGCCAGACTATGGCAACTGGGTGCTGCGCAACTGCGTGGGCTTTGCCTATGGTTCACAAAAGATGGAGCGCAACTCTGCTTTCACTAAGGCACCAGACATCGAATACTGTACCTGGACCACCCTCGATAACACCAATCCTTTGGGTGAAAAGGCAAGTAACAATGGTACTTCCTATGCCAAAACTATCAATAATTATTCTTCCGAGTACGAGGATCTGAGCTACGAGACAGGCATCAGTGCCCGTCAGGATAACGGAGAACTGCCTTTGAAGTTTGGACGTCTGAAAGCTGGCAGCAAGCTGATTGATGCAGGTACTCCGATTATAGATTTCAAGACTGTGGATGCTCATAAGGCTGCATACGAATATGCGGACAAGGCGCCACAGAACTGGTCAGTAACCCTCAACATCCCTTATGTAGGCAAGGCTCCCGACTACGGTCCATACGAATATGGTGGCGATGGCAATGCCTATACTCTCAAAATGCCTGTGAACGACGGTACGGTGGAAGATGCCATTCCAGAGCCAAGCGATGGAAAGAACTGGGTGACCACAACCGTAGTCAACAACTATCTCTTCCAGGATGAAGTGATTGCCGATGAGGTGAAGAAGTATATCACAGGCGGAACGGCAGAAGGCGTGAATCCAAGATACTATGGTAAGTCATCTGATGGTAGTGGTTCGGTGACCTACGTAGATGAGTCTACGACGAGAGGAAAGAAGTACTCTGCTACTTATGGTGCTTACAGGATTCCAAAGACAACCAATGTAGAGTTCACCCTGCCTTCTCTTGCCGAGATGAAGTCTAATGTATATTGCACTGGTGGTCGTACACTCGTTATCGACTGGCATTATGCAGATAACTCCAACTCAGGAACAGCATCTGTTTCTTTGTCAGAAGGTGTTGCTCTGGTTGACGTGAAAACAAAGGTAGGCAAGATAGAGAAGAAGCCTGTTGTTGTGACTTTGACCAATAATGGTGGTGGCGACATGTACCTTACCGACCTGACACTGGGCGTTTATCAGGAGGTGGACGAAGATGGCAACCCAATCATTACGGGCATTGAGCAAGTAGAGAAGGAGAGCGCCACAAAGACCTATCAGATGTACCAGACCACCAATGGTCTGATCGTCTATGGTGACATTGCCTCACTCAATGTATTCAGCGCAGACGGTAAGAAGGTGGCAGGCTCAACAGACTCTCAGTTTGTCAACACCTCAGCCCTTGTCAAGGGCATGTACATCGTGCTCATCAAGGGCAAGGATGGAAGCACAGTCGCACAGAAGTTCCTGCGCAGATAAGCTTCAGGCGAAAGAAATAATGAATCACAGAATGAGTGAGAAGTATGTGAACACCTATTAATGTGTTTCAAAGTAATTGAAATAATTTGCGATTCAGAAAGATAATTTGTAATTTTGGCATTCGTAAGTTTACTGATAACGAATATCCAAAAATATGAAGAAAATACTTTTTGCAATCGTTCTGTCTCTGACGGCTCTGAAGGTATCGGCTTACGATTTCCTCAGAGCCGTTAAAGATTCTATCCCCGGAGGCTACAACTTCTGGGTTTATACACCAGTAGATTATTTTTATTCTCAAGAGCAGACTCCTGTCATCATCTTCCTGCATGGAGCAAGCCTTTGCGGAAGAGACCTCTCGCGTGTTCGCCGTTATGGTCCTCTCGATGCCATCGTGAAAGGCAGGGATATTGATGCCCTCACCATTGTGCCTCAGAACCCCGGTGGAGCCTGGAGCCCGAAGAAGGTGATGGATGTCTTCGACTGGGTAAGGAAACATTACGCCTGCGACTCTACACGTGTGTATGTGCTGGGCATGAGTCTCGGCGGTTATGGCACTATGGATGTCTGCGGCACCTATCCCGACCGCATTGCTGCAGGAATGGCACTCTGCGGAGGTACCTCGCTCAAGGATGTGAGTGGACTGGGCAAGTTGCCTTTCTGGATTATTCATGGTACTGCCGACAGAGCCGTGCCCGTGAAACAGTCGAAGGTGGTGGTGGAGAAACTTAAAAAGAGTGGCAACGACAGCCGGTTGCTGTACGACTGGCTACCTGGTGCCAATCATGGAGCACCTGCCCGTATCTTTTATCTCAAGAAAACCTATGAGTGGCTTTTCTCTCATAGTCTGGTGGATAAAGACCGTCCTGTCAACAAGAGCATCGACATAGGACTTGGCGATTTGCGCAAGGCTTATCGTGACGTCAACCGCAATAAGCCTGCGCCCGAACTGATTGACGGTCCCAGTATTATCAAAGAAGAAGGGAATGAGTATTAATGCTCATTCCCTTCTTATGCTTTTCGCAAGTTTAGGAGTAAAAGAAGTTATCTCTCCCAACAGTTGCAAGAAATTATCACTCCCTTCGGTCGTTAGAAGTTACTGATGTCTCGCCTGTTTTCCCCCACACGCCCTGAAAGGGCAGAAGCTCTTAGCCCAGGGCAACGCCCTGGGTTATTTTGTACGCAAACCTGTCGCCCTGTAAGGTAGGGTGTTCAAAATCCGTTTAAAATTTGGCACGTTTTTTAGTCGAATAATCGGTTTAACTAACTGATATTTCAATAATTATCGACACGAATATTGCGCAGAACTAAAAAAAGTCACATTTTTGAATTCTTAACACGTTGATTTCGTGCGAATTAACTTGTATTTCGGTGCAAAAAACGTGTCGAAAAATTAATAGATTTTGAACACCCTACCTGAAGGGGCGAAACTTCAGTCATTAATGTTAAGGAAATCCAGGTAGGTTTTCGAAAAAACTTTGAGCAAGCACCAAGCAAACTTCGAGGAAGCACCAAGCAGCCACTAAGCGATTTGTGTCCATGCGGTCGCATACCGCAAAATGCAGCTCCGCTGCTGGCGAAGACCTCTGATGGTCCGCCAACCTTCTCTATCAAATAATTTAAAAATTCACATTCTCTTCCGCAGCCATACCCATGTCCTCCCTTTCCGGCAGCCTGTATCTCAGGTCCCTGTCCTGGATGAAGATATGGTTGAGCGTGAACTCCAGCGACTCGAGCGTCTTCTCACTCCTCTCCCCTTTCAGTTCACACTCCCAGACGGTGATGCAGTGCCACCCCATCCTTGCCAGCTGTTTCTGTTCCTCCCGGTCCCTCTCCCTATTGCGTGAGATTTTCCTCTCCCAAAACTCTGTATTCGTCTTCGGCATCCTGAAGTATTTGCATCCTTCGTGTCCGTGCCAGAAGCATCCATTCACGAAGATGCACGTATGGTATTTGCGCAATACGATGTCTGGGTGTCCAGGCAGCCTCGGGTTATTCACCCTGTACCTGAACCCCCTGCTCCACAAGTATTTCCGCACCACCATCTCCGGCTTCGTATCCTTGCTCTTAACGGCCGCCATATTCTTGTGCCGCTGCTCTATGGTCAAATGGTCTGACATTGGAAAAATTGCTTTTTCTAAAGCATCACTTAATTTACCAATAATTTCCTGTATTACGATTCAGGCATCACATATCCTTTATCCTCTGCCTTATTGATAATTTTCATTAATTTTTTGCATTGAGCAGGTGTTGGAAGTTTATTTCTTTTAATATAATCACAAATGCTCTTAATAAACGAACAGTCTCCATAAGATAGTATTTCTGTTGGAAGAAGTTCCAAATAAATCTTATACCAATATTCAACTCCTAAATTGAAAATCTGTAGAGAATTATCAATGTCAGAATTAAACTTATGAGCTTTCTTGGCTGCAAGTTCTACTGCGATAGTTTCTTCCTTCGAATAAAGAGTTGCCAAAAAATCTTCAGACAGTTCAAAATTTACTTTTTTAAAATCATCCCAAGTTTTTATGTTACGGGAAATAGAACGAACCAAACCACCATGAGCTTGTTCCATAAGAAAATTATGTGTAAGATATGCTATTCTTAACAACTCCTCAGCAAGCTCTTGATATAAAGTCTGTTTCTGCCAAATCGTTTTCCAATCAATATCTTTATTCTTAGGGATTAATGTCATCAACTTTGCTATAGTATATGGAGTAATTTGAGCCTTATTACCGCCTTTGGGATACCATGAAGCTTTACCTATTAGAGAATCCAAATTGTCAAATATGATGACAGAACAGATCGCCTTCTTAAAGAACTCTTCGTTAATATCATCACGATGGTTTTCATATAAATCATCTATAATAGTAGAGAACTTTGAAAAGTTTATGGCGCTACTCTGACAAACTTGATTTGGATTCATATAAATAGAGTTCAAACATTTTGCCAGTTTTTCTTTCTTCACAACTTGACGCTTAGGATTTTTTTCACAAAAAAGTTTGCGTTGAGATTGCGTCATCTTCATTTGTTCTTGTTCCCATTTACCGCGTGAACGTTCATAGAACCAAATTGTCTGGAAAGGATTGCCGTTGACTGGAGGAGCCATAACTTTCCTCGACAGTTTCTCCATAATAACATGGAAAGGATGGTTAGAGAAAAAGTCTGCTCCAGAAACTGGATTTTGAGTATTTGCACACTCAGATATTTTTCTTGTAATAGCATTGTACTGTTCTTCTTGATCCTCAGACATCTCATCCTCTATATTGAGCACAGTAAGTTTCATAGGAACAAACAAATTGTCCATACCATGTACAGCTTCAGATTTTATAATTGCATTTGCTAATGAAGCAGTTGTCTGACCTCCATTAATAATCTGAGGATCTTTAAAATGAACTATTTTTGTGTTATCAGAATTAAAGGATACAGAACGTGCCACCAAAGCAATACCATTATTATAAGTAAAGAATTTGTTAGGAGTCTTAATAATAGACTCACGAATGCCCTTGTTCACTTTTCCTCTAACACTAAGAAAAGCACGTACATTACCCTGAAGCAACTTACTTCCATATTTTAGATATATATCTGCAAGAAACTTTCCAGGAACAATACCCATGTAAGCATCATAAGAAACATCAGAACCTAAATCCGCTTTTATACATTGAATACCGTCACAACCAAAGTCGCAGGTATCGATTTCTATTAATTCACTTGAATTTGATTCGAAATTTTGATAAAAACGCTCTAATGTCCAAACATTCAGTTCAACTGGTCTACCCAAGAAATCTTCTTTAGAAACATTTTTTACCTGCTTACTCAGGGTTTTATTAGAAACAATGAAATATTTAAATCTGACAATATCAGTGTCAACCATTGATTTGCCAATGCGTTTTTTAAATTCTCGAGCTAATGGTATAGCAGGGTCTGAATCATCACAATAATCTGACATCCGACCATTTATACACTCGTCAACAAAGGCTTGCATATGATTTACTATATCATTAATACGGGAATTGTTGAGGTTTTCTACATTGTCTTTTTCATTAGAAAAATCACTTGTAATCAAACATAAAGCACCATCAGCTTCATCATAAGAATAGGCATCAAATGCCATAATCCTTCCACGGCGTCCCTTAATCTCTATAGACATGGGCATGGGATCGTTAAGTTCACCTATGTCTTCAAGTTGCTCCAAAGCTTTGTTGATAAAAAGAGATTCTGGATCTGTGCCTTCATGTTCTGCATCAAATCTCAAATTATCAATAAACTGTTCTCTGTATTCGTCAATAGTCATAGCTATATATTTATTGTTAATATATTTATAATTTATAGGATTCTATCTCCGAAAGGTTCAATTCATATTGAACTTTATTTATGGCAATAGGGATATCTGAACGACATAGTCTTGGAAAATCATCCTTAACTATATAGATAGAATTTCCAACAACACTATACACAAAATTATCATATGTGGGAGAAAAATCATAATTGTAAAGACTTAACTTTGAAATAAACTCCTCTCGTTGGCTTGGCGTCATTATGTGCATGAGAGTCTGAACCAAAACATTCAATTTTAGGCCATCAAATGTTGAACTCATTTTCTCAAGATCATACACAACCAAATAGCCTGTCATATCACTGTCAAGCTGCTCCAACGATGAAATTCTAACAGATGTTTTACCGCTATTTATCGTCTTTATTTCATACCACACTTGTTCATTTGAAAAGTCCTTATGCGTCTTTTCAGGACCTGTCCAACTGTCCAATGCAACAGGTACACCCCATTCTGGTATCATGAATTCTTTCATAAACAGCAACTCCCCAAGAAGCCCAACTATTTCAGCATCAGACATTGTGCCAGAATGAGGACGAAATAGCTTTTTCCACGAAAAATAGCGCTCACAAAGTTGTTTATATGCAGCTTCATCCTCTCGAATCTCCATTGTCGAATCAAACAGATCCTCGCAGAAAGTACAAAAATATTCTAAAAGATCTCTGTTACTTAATGAAAATCTGAGTGTGCAGTATTCCTGAGTTTTAAATTGTGTAACTATTATGACATCAGAGTTACTAATCTTCACTGGAGTATAACGGCCCCTAAATTCAAATGAATAATTATTAGAGTCATCCTTACCCACATACAAACTTAGGTCCCTATTTTCGCCTAAACGAATATAAGTACCAGCACGAAAACCACCAGCAAATATAGTATATAACTTATTCTTCATCTATCTCATCAGGTTCGTCCAACATATACATTTTTTGATAAATCTTGTTTACTTTGTACAGCTTGTTCTCTTCCCTATTTTCATTACCAGGAAAGCCTATAGCAAAAGCAACAAGTTTATCGTTTCCAAGCTCTTCTACAAACTTATCAAATTTATTTTTTTCAGAAGCTTTTATCTCCTTATCTTTGTTAGGTTTACTCTCAACCTCAACCAACATAATTATCAGAACTGGCTTTCTGTCTGGAAGATATTTAAAATAAGCACGAAGAGGTATTTCTCTTTTCTGATCAACAATTATTCCTCCGTTCTCTTTTTTCCAAGACTCACGGCACTTCGTTTCTGCTTCTTTGATTTGTTGTGTTGTAAGCGTAAATTTACCTTCACGAGTACCTGTCAACCTACGACGAGAGCTTATCTGTATCACATTATGGTTAGGGTAAATAGCACGTTTTATACACCTAATCTTTTGAAGACCTGATATATCATAAAAGTCATGTCCATCACCACCCTCAAATACGACATCCCATTTGTCAAGACCAACATTTTTAGGATCTTGTATAAAATCTAAAATATTGTCAATATTAAAGTTTATATTCATTAATGAACAATGAATCCTTTGCAAAAAATCTACAATTTCAGATTGGGGAACGTCGGCAAAATAACGCGATTTATCGCTATCAGAACAAACATCTTTGTCAGCAGAGCTTTTCTGGTCAGTGAAACGAAAATCATATTTTTTTGAAAATAATCTGCTCGCTAATTCACTGACTGCTTTTTTGTTTTCCAAGTTCTGTTGTATATTGCGACTTACATACGGAGTATCAAACATATTACCATAAAAAGAATATTGTTCAAAGAAACTATATGAACGTCTCATCTTGTTAGATGCTGTTATTTGAAGTTCATTGGTATAATCACGGACTTTAATACCAAAATCTTTTGGTGTAAGCTTTTGTTGATACATCTTGCTTATATCATCTTTCAATTCCTGAGATGCAGATGCAACATCACCATACCAATCTGCGCTAAGTTTACTAATCCATATTCGGAAGAGATCACTATATCCATGACGATACCCAAACCATCGTCCCATTTGCATCAACACATCAAAAGTTGATGTGTTCCTATAGAAATAACTGACAAGCAATCCTTCAAGAGTCAATCCTCGTGACAGGGCCAAACCACCTACAGCTATTACCCGCAGACTTTTATTGATTTTATAGTCAAGTTTTCCACTGTTCTTTCCGCCATTGACAACCATTATTTCTATATTAGCAATAGCATCAAGAAGAGTTTGTCTGTTAATAACGCGCTCAAACCGTATGTCTATTATGTTAGAATAGTTTTCATTCCATAAAGACTGCAATTCTTTATATAGTGGAAGTTCTGTATTTTTAGAAGAGTCCTCACTGAAATCATATCTTACAGTGCTTTCAAAATTTAAGTAAAGTTCATCAATATACTCTTTAATGTATTTCTGAACTTTTACGAAACGAGACATGTTGACAAGCATGCTTCGTGGCTTTTCACTATCCCCTCTTAGATCACGAACTGCATTGGCCATAAAATAACAAAGCACAGCCTTTCTAAGTGATTCAGGAATAATACCGTGCCATTCCTTTAAATGTTTATAGTAAAAAGGTCCAGAATTCAGAATATCTGGATTCTCATTTTTTTCATCAATAAATTCATCTGAAGCATAATCTGGCTCTTCAATATCGGTAATGTACCTTAGATTATTATGGTATTCTCCCTCTTTATAGAATATTTTACTTGCACCAATATAAGATGATGGGGTCGGTAAAACATAAATAAAGTGCTCAGGAAATAAATCTGCACGCTTCATGCTGTCTACCGAGTCAGGATCGATAAACACATTAGCAAATGGTGTAGCAGTAAAACCTACATAATTTGCATTCTTGAAAATATCACAAATCTCGCGAATTAACCTGTTGGTTTTTGTTGGATCTGTTTCGTCTTTTCTTGTATTAACAGAAGCATTATCTGCCTCGTCATCAATCAACAACATCGGCTGATCTACATAACCTTTAACAGGGTCCAGATTATGTTCTTTCAACCATGAAAGCAGTTTAGACAGGACAGATACATTCTTCTTTATAACAAACAGTACCAAAGACTTATGGGATCCAAGTGTTGTTGCTATTTTATCAGAATTTGATGTAAAGTCTGAAACACATGATGTGAAAGCTGTTGCTTTTATGGGCTTATTATCACTTCCAACACCTACATTTCCCTTTTTTATCTGTTTGCCAAATTTCTTATAGGTATACCCTATTATTCCTTCATCTATTCGTTCTTGAGTTTGCTGACGTAGACTTTCGGTAATACCAGCTAATAGTATGACTACTTTGTACCCAGCATCGGCAGCTTTACATATCAGACCTGTATATGTTGCTGTTTTACCAGACTGGACATCACCAATAATCAAGCCACGCTTTAGTCTTTTTCCCTCAAAAGAATCCTTTGGATTTCCAATACAATTCATTATCTGAGGTAGAGTCTTCGCATCCAATATTTTAATACTTTTATCATCTATATTGGAATTTTTAAGAAGATAATTATAGTATCTATTCCAAAAGTAAGGATCTTTTATATCTTTATTGTAATACCATTGAGGCTGTTCTTCGTAATCATTAAATAGTGTTTACTGAATAATTTATAACTCTCTGATATTTAAGTTTATATAACTTTAT
>ERZ780076.174-NODE-174-length-37013-cov-5.833622_pt1 | contig 37013 bp, 28 predicted proteins | sample MGYA00511022_ERZ780076 | MGnify/ENA primary metagenome ERZ780076 (study PRJEB29588, sample SAMEA2148733) | human gut metagenome | biome: human gut; feature: human-associated habitat; material: faeces | place: Denmark | collected 2008/2010 ... | reverse complement strand
AAGGCGCGGCGGCAGTCTTGTGCCGTATGACGTGCGGTTGCAGGGCGGCATGGCAGCGGAAATAGTCGTTGACAGCGTCGGCAGCGAGTTCACCGTCGAGGCCGTGTACACCGACTCCACGCATACCGCCCTTACCGACGACCACGGAACGGCGCAGCCTTACATGGAAGTGGTCAGCGGCCCGGTGCGCAAAACGGGCGGACGGACATTCCGCTTCGTGGAGTATGAGGCCGGATGGGACAATCCCCGGCGGCCGATGACGCTATGGCTCGCCGCCGTAGCCGATGCCGACAGCCTGTACCGCGGCTGCGTGCAGCCTGTGAAGATAACTGTGAAAGTGAAGAGTGAAGAACTGAAAGTCAGCGGTAAGCTAATGAAGAGTGAAGAATAAATTAGCCTTTTACACTTTACCCAGATACTCACAGTTTTCCCATTAGTCCTATTTCTCTCATAAGTTCTTTTGTAATTGATGGCCTTTTGCTTTCCAAAAGGCCATCTTTTGCACGGTAAAAGGCCACCTTTTGCAGCGTAAAAGGCGGCCTTTTGCAGAACCGCCGTAAAACCCCTGCATTACGGGCGGTTGCCGGTCTATTCCCACTTTTTCACATTTCTTTATTGTAAATAAAATAAAAAGATGTACTTTTGCCGAAAATTTTACTCTTACCGGGATGAAGCTTGTTGACAAGATAGGGCGCATGCTGGCTTCCGTAACCAAGCCTTTGAACGGTTACGGCGCGTTTCTTGTGTTCATGTTCGTGCTGGGGCTGGTGGCGGTTTACGCCGTTGTGCCGGCCAAGCGTGGGCAACACGCATACGCGTTGGCTCCCGAAGAGCTTTTCGCCGACGTGTGCCTGCTGTGCCTTTTGCTGTGGGTGATGCCGCGCAAAGTCGGCCTTTGGGTCAAGCGCGCCATGTATGTTGCGGCTTATCTTGTGGCGCTTGTCGACGTGTATTGCTTCGTCAAGTTCGACACTACCATAACTCCCACGATGCTGCTTCTTGTCGGCGAGACCAACAGCGACGAGGCTGCGGAGTTCGTCGAGTCGTATATGACGTTCGGCATCGTGTTCAGCCGCGTGGGGCGCGTGCTGCTTGTGATGCTTGTCCACGTGCTGTGGGCGGTCGCGTATTATAGAGTAAACAGGTTGACAAGGGGACGAGCTGACAAGGGAACATGTGTACAGGCTGACGGATTGGCTGACGTACAGGCTGGCAGCGAGGCAAGGCGCTCTGTTCCCGGAGAGCTTGCAGGAAAGGCTAATGCCATTGTCCGCTCGTCTGCCCGTGCCTTGTCTGCTGCAAGACCGTGGCTCGGTATTGCCCTGCTTGCCGCTTTCATTTACTGCATTGTAGTAGGCTGGCCAAACAAGTCGGCGTATGTCAGGCTGATGTCATACGACAACATCGGCGACGTTGAGCACGAGCTTACGCGCAAGGACTGCGCCGTGATGTTCCATCCCATGTACCGCCTGCTGTTCAGTGTCTATGCGAACGAGCTTACTGCGAAGCAGGTTGGCAAGCTTGTTGCGAACATCGACGAGGCCGTTGTAGACAGTTGCTCCTTCCGCAGCAAGAACATCGTGCTCATAATAGGCGAGAGTTACAACCGCCATCATGCCGGCCTGTACGGCTACGGCATGCCTACCACTCCGCGTCAGGAAGCCCGGGCGCGCAAGGGAAACCTTGTTCCGTTTACCGATGTCGTGGCGCCTTGGAACCTCACAAGCTTCGTATTCAAGTACCTTTTCTCGCTATATTCCGTGGGAGACAAGGGCGAATGGTGCGACTATCCGCTGTTTCCTGAACTGTTCCGGAAGGCCGGTTACCACGTGACTTTCCTTACAAACCAGTTCCTTCCGCAGGCTAAGGAGGCCGTATATGACTTCAGCGGCGGTTTCTTCCTTAACAATCCGACGTTGAGCGAGGCCATGTTCGACACGCGGAACACAAGCCTTTTCCGCTTCGACGAGAGCCTGCTCGGCCAGTATGACAGGCTCAAGAAAGAGAACAAGGAGTACAACCTTATTATATTCCACCTGAAAGGACAGCACGTTGACTACCGCACGCGCTTCCCACGGGGCCGCCGCCACTTCAATCCCGAAGACTATGACCGCCCCGACTTGAAGCGGAAGGAGCTGCGTGTGCTGGCCGATTATGACAACGCCGTGCTATACAACGACTCCATAGTAGACCAAATCATACGCCGCTTCGAGGACGAGGAGGCCGTGGTTGTATATGTTCCCGACCACGGCGAGGAGTGTTACGGCGAGGGAGTGCACTTCTACGGCCGTATGCACTCTACCGAAATAACCGCCCGTCTGGCGCGGGAGGAGTTTGATATACCCTTCTGGCTCTGGTGCTCTCACGACTATATGGTGAGAAATCCGGATGTCTACAGCGACATACTCAAGGCCCACGACCGGCGATACATGACCGACGCGCTGCCTCATCTGCTGCTTTACCTCGGAGGAATAAGCACTCCTCATTACCGTGACGACCTCAACATACTGAGTCCCGGGTATAACGAGGCGCGCCCGAGGATACTGAAGAATACAACGGATTATGACAAATTGAAGAAAGAATGAAAGTAGTTATGGTAGTTAAAGTAGTTATCGCTCACTGCGTTCGCTAAGTAGTTAAAGTCATTACTTTCGTTAGTTGACAAGTAACGAGATACAAGCAAACAAGGCATTTGACTTTAACTACTTAGCGAACGCAGTGAGCGATAACTACTTTAACTACTATAACTACCGATAAAAAATAAAGACCCAATGTCCCAACCCCTACTTTCCCTTGCCCAATCGAAGGCACTCCGCGGCATCGCCATACTCGGGATAGTGCTTCATAACTACTGCCATTTCCTCGGCTTTGCCGTCAAGGAGAACGAATATACGTTCACTTTGGCGAAGCCTATGATGCTGTGGGACAGGCTGATGGCGCCCGACCATAACCTGTTTATACACATTATGTCGTTCTTCGGGCATTACGGCGTGCCGGTGTTCCTGTTCATCAGCGGCTTCGGCCTTGTCTGCAAGTACGAGCAAAGCACGCCAGAAAGGGTACGTGCGGTGCCTTTCGTGGGCTACCATTACCTCAAGCTGCTGCGGCTTATGTTTCTCGGCTACGTGGCGTTCGCCGTAGTCAGCTACCTGCATCCGCACGGTTACCACGGCTATACGGCAGGGCGCGTGCTGGCGCAGTTGCTTATGTACATAAACATACTGCCCGACCCAGACCACATTATCAAGCCCGGACCATACTGGTTTTTCGGCCTCATGCTGCAGCTTTACATCGTTTACCGCCTCTTCATCTACCGAAGGCGCACGGCAAACGTGCTCGCACTCATTGCCGTCTGTTGGCTGGCGCAGGCCGTTTTCACGCCGGCCAACGACCCGGGAGGCGAGATTTTGAACCGAATACGCTACAACTTTATCGGCGGAATGCTGCCTTTCGGCCTTGGAGTGCTTTACGCACGCTACGGCAAAAGCCTGTCGCCGTGGGCATATCTGGCCGTGGCCGCGGTGTCGGCTGTGGCCGTCTTTGCCGGAAGCTATGCTTTCCAGGCGTGGCTGTGGGTGCCGATGTTCGTCGTTACGGGCGCCGTAGCCACGGTAAAGCTCATCCCGGAGGGCGCACTGAAGCCGTTGGTGTGGTTCGGCGCGTTGTCGTCCGCGCTCTTTGTGGTGCATCCCGTGACGCGTGAAATCATCATAAAGATGTCTTACCGCGGACAAGTCTATACCGGGCTGCTTGTCTACATCATCGCGTCCATCCTGCTGGCGTGGCTGTTCAAGCTCGCTTTCAGGTACATTCCAAAGCCAAGACTGCGTTTATGAAAAAGCCGATAGAACTGTCTGACATAAGCCGCTACCGCGGCGAACTCATGGGGCTGGCGATGCTTTTCGTCATGCTTTTCCATGTATGGATGCCCAAGAGCAACCCAATGTACGGCCTTGTGCGCTGCGGCAACGTGGGTGTTGACATCTTCCTGCTGCTTAGCGGCGTGGGGCTTTGGTTCTCGTGGACGGGCAATCCGTCGCCGAAGCGCTTTTTCGTCCGCCGTTTCCAGCGCGTATATCCTGCCTGGCTGGTGATGGCCTGCCTGTTTTACATCCCCAATTACATCATCACTCCGGGCGGAGGTTACAGCCCCGACGTGCCCAACCTGATAGCTAACATACTTGTGGGCTGGAGCTTCTGGCGAATTGACGACCTTACGTTCTGGTTCGTTCCGTCGATAATGGTGCTATATGTGTTGGCCCCGGCCTACATGGTTCTCATAAGGCGGCATCCCACTTACAGGTGGATGCCGGTTGTGGCGATGGTTCTTGCCGTCATGGTGCAGTATTATCCGCCGGTACACCGGGCCGTAGGCCACCTTGAGATATTCTTCAGCCGCATCCCGATATTCCTCATAGGGCTTAACCTCGGGGCGTGGGTGAAAGAGCGGCGCACCGTTGACGGCGCGTCGGTGTGGCTCTTCGCGCTGGCTTTCGTGATGAGTCTTGCCATGTGTGTGGAGTTCGAGCAGTCGTGGAGAGGTCGTTTCCCTCTCTTCCTCGAGCGCATGGTGTACATCCCTTTGACCGTCTCCGCCGTGGTGCTTCTCGCCTTGGCGTTGCGCCATATGCCGCATGCCGTGTGTCGTGCGCTGGCTTTCGTCGGCACAATCAGCCTTGAGCTGTACCTTGTACACATACAGTTCGTCTTGAAATACATCGCGCCTTACCGCCTCGGCTACAGCCTCACGTTCCTGCTGATGCTTGCCGTATCGCTCGTGTTGGCGTGGGTTCTGCACAAGGCTGTTGACCTGATTATAAGTAAAGCCCCTCCCCAGCCCTCCCGTAGGGTGGGAGGTTGAAATGCAAGAGGTGGCCTTTCGGGCTGTAAAAGGCCGTCTTTTGCACGCTAAAAGGCCACCTTTTGCAAGGTAAAAGACGGCATATTGGAAAGCCGCTGATAATCAGAGGGTTGGCAAAGGCTAATTAGAAATAAGGCCAATAAGGCTTATAAGTCATATAAGACCAATACGGCCAACCAACAAAAGCATATCACGCTCCCTCCCTTCGGGAGGGCTGTGGTGGGTGTCAGGTCTATAAACATATTGACAATGAACAACATAATACGATTAATCCGTCCGCATCAGTGGATAAAGAACGTTTTTGTGCTGTTGCCGATGTTCTTCGGCGGCAGCCTGTTCAACTTCCATGACATGGCGGCTTCACTGCTGACGTTCATCGCGTTCAGCTTTATCGCCTCGTCGGTGTACTGCTTCAACGACATCAACGACGTTGAGGCCGACCGCCGCCATCCCGTGAAGTGCCGCCGTCCGCTGGCTTCCGGCGCGTTGCCGGTCAGCGCGGCGTGGGGGCTGATGGCGCTTATGCTTGTGCTTGCGGCGGCCATGGTCGCGCTGCTGGGCGACCTTCGGCATGCCTTGAAGGTGGGCGGCGTGCTGCTGTTCTACTATGTGATGAACATCTGTTACTGCGCCAAGCTGAAGCAGTATGCCATCATCGACGTGTGCATTGTGGCGTTCGGCTTTGTGCTGAGGACGCTTGCCGGAGGTTTCGCCACCGACATAGTGTTGAGCAAATGGCTTGTGCTGATGACCTTCCTGCTCACCCTTTTCCTCTCGTTCGCAAAGCGGCGCGACGACGTTCTGCGCATGAACGACACGGGTGTGCCGCCACGCAAGAACACCATACGCTACAACCTTACCTTCATAAACCAGGCAATCACCATAACGGCATCGGTCACTTTGGTGTGTTACATCATGTACACCGTGTCGCCGGAAGTCACCGGGCGTTTCCATTCCGACATGCTTTACCTCACCTCCGTGTTCGTTCTGCTCGGTCTGTTGAGGTACATGCAGCTCGCCGTCGTTGACGAAAAGAGCGGCGACCCTACGCGCCTGATGCTGCGCGACAGGTTCACACAGCTCGTGGTTGTAGCCTGGGCGTTGACGTTCGGGGTGCTGATATACATCGTTTAAGTGAAGAGTGAAAAGCGAAGAGTGAAGAATTCTATAGCTTGGAAAGTGAATAATGAAGGGTAAATAATGAAAAGACAGCTGTCAGTCGGGCTAAAAATCCCAGTCTTCCCAGCTCTCCCGGTTCTCTCATCCTTCCCCTAAAACCAACCGACAATGACCGAAATAACCCAATATCCGCTTGGAGAAATCCACGCGTTCGACTTCGACGGCACGCTGACGCGCCGCGACACGCTGGTTGAGTTCATACGCTTTGCCAAGGGAGACAAGGCGTTCCTGCTGTGCTTCCTGCGCTATTCGCCGCTGCTTGTGCTGATGAAGATGGGGCTTTACCCTAACTGGAAGGCCAAGCAACATGTGTTCTCATACTGCTTCAAGGGCATGGCTGTGGAACAGTTTGACGCCCTTTGTGCGCGGTTTGCACGCGAGAAGGCAGCCCTTATGCGCCCCAAGGGACTGGCGAAGGTGCGCGAAGTGCTGGCCGGTGGCGGCAAAGTGGTTGTCATCAGTGCGAGTGTGAAGAACTGGGTGGAGCCGTTTTTCGACGGCATCGACGGCGTTTACGTGCTCGGAACGATGGTGGGCGTGGCCGATGGGGTGCTTACCGGGCGTTTCATCACCAAAAACTGTTACGGCGAAGAGAAAGTTAACCGCCTGTTGCAGCTCTTTCCCGAGCGCACTCAATACTGGCTCGTGGCATACGGCGACAGCCGCGGCGACACACAACTGCTTGACTTTGCCAACGAGGGATATTACAAACCGTTCGGGTAATTCATAATTCATAGCCCGCAATTCATAACAGGGCACACGCCGTCTTGACGGTTCTTGCCTACCCAGTCCTACCAATCTTCCCAGTTCTCTTATATCTCTTAAAAAAAGAAACCTAAATGAAAAAGCTCATAAAACTGTTCAAGGTAAGCCGCGAAGAGTGGCTCGCGTCGGCTGTGGCGATGCTTTCTACCGTGGCGTTGCACGTTCTGATAATAGCGCGTTACTTCGACTTGTTCACCAAGACGGGGCGAGGGCACTGGACAGTGTTCATCAAGAACTTCACCGTGTCGGGCTTCGACCCCGTCACTTACTCTGTAGTGACTTATTGGGAGTCAAACTATAACGTTTACAGGCATCCGCTGCTGTCGTTCATGGTGTGGCCGCTTTCCAAGCTGGACAAGTGGCTTATGGATGCGACCGGCGTCAACCTGGTGCAGTTTATCGTTGCAGTGCCGCTGCTGTTTTGCGCGTTTTACACGTTCATTTTCCTGTATCGGACGCTGAAAGACATCGTCCGGCTGCGCGCTTTCGACTCGGCCCTGCTCTCAACGATGCTCTTTTCGTTCGCCTACGTCATGGTTTCGGCCGTAGTTCCCGACCATTTCTGCATTTCCATGTTCCTGCTTGTCTTCACGGTATACCTCTCCGGGCGCAAGATGCAGGACGGTGGTCGGTTCAAGATATGGCAGACGGTGGTGCTGTTTTTTGTCACTGCCGGGGTGACTTTGAGCAATGGAGTGAAGATTTACATATATTCGCTGTTCACAAACGGGCGCAGGTTTTTCCGCCTTAAGTATTTCCTGTTTGCCGTCTTGCTGCCGTCGGCGCTCATCTGGGGCTTCGCCCGGTGGGAGTATGGCGCTCTTGTGTTCCCCAAGGAGAAGGCGCGTAAAGAGTTGGCGGCCAAGAAGAAAGCCGAGAACCGCCAGCGCATGTTGCAGGCTTTCCGTGACACGACGCAGCTGAAAGACAGCGCCGAAGTGGAAAAAGCTTTCGAGCAGGAGATGCGCAAGCGTGCTGTTGCCAAGAAGGAGAGCGACAAGCGCAAGCCGTGGAACCGCCATCAGGGCAAGCCTATGGCTGAAGGTGAGTTCATGCAGTGGACCGACGGCACTACATCTCGCGTCGCGACAGCCGTTGAAAACCTGTTCGGCGAGTCGATACAACTGCACAAAGACCACCTGCTTGGCGATACTTTGCGCAGCCGTCCGGTGATAGTGCATTACCGTTTGGCGGTGAATTACATCGTGGAAGGGCTTGTCGTGCTGCTCTTGCTGGCTGGGATATGGTGCGGACGCAGGTCGCGCTTCATGTGGATGGCCGTGTGCGGAGCGGCGTTTGACATGGCCTTGCATATGGGATTGGGCTTCGGCATCAACGAAGTGTACATAATGTCGGCCCACTGGCTGTTTGTTTTACCTGTCGCAATAGGCTTCCTCATGAAGTCGTTGGAGGGGCGCAGGGCTGAGGAATGGGTGCGGAAGCTGCTCGTCGGGCTGACAGTGTGGCTCTTTGTGTACAACTTTACGCTGTTTGCGGGGTATCTGCTATCTTGAGGAAGTAGACAAGTGACAAGATACAAGCAGACAAGTGTCGGGCTGTATGTAATCCCCTTGTCTGCTCGTTGCTTGTCAACTCGTCAACTTAAAAATATAAACTTATGAAAATATCAGTGCTTGTTCCCGTCTACGGGGTGGAGAAATACATTGCGCGGTGCGCCGAATCGCTGTTCAGCCAGACTTACCGCGACCTTGAGTTCGTCTTCGTCGACGACTGTACGCCCGACCGTTCCATCGACATACTGCGTTCTGTTGCGGGTCGTCATCCCGAAATGGAGGGTCGTGTACGAATCATACGGCACGAACAAAACAAAGGACTTGCTGCGGCGCGGCGCACCGCTCTTGCTTCAGCGATGGGCGACTGCGTAATACATGTAGACAGTGATGACTATTTGCCGCCACAGGCGGTTGAGGCGCTTGTGCGTCGCATGGACGCAACCGGTGCTGACATTGTGGACGGGGCATGGCTCAAGGTGACTCCTGACGGCTCGGAAATCCATATGCCTCCGTGCCGCGTGACCTCTAAGGAGAGGTATCTTGCAATGATGCTTTGCCAGAACGTTGTGCCCCATAACCTTTGTGGACGGCTTGTACGGCGCTCTGTTTATACTGATTATGGCGTGGATGCCGTTCCGGGAGTAGACAATGCCGAGGATTATTCGGTTATGCCGCGCCTGCTGTTTTACGCCAGCCGGACCTTCATTGACGACGTTGTGTATTATTACAGCGAAGAGAATACGGCATCATATACGCACACCGTGTCGTTGAAAAACCTCCGTTCGTACCTTAAGGCGTGCCGGGTGGTGCTCGATTTCTTCACCACACACGACGCGGAGGGACGTTACCGTACGCCCTTGCAGATGGGCATGGTTAACGCATTGCGTATAGTCCGCCGTTCTGGCTACGGCTTCGCGCCTGCCAACGAACTGCTTTGTTATCGTCCGCAGGGCGTTTTTTTCCGCCTGATGTCGGCTCTTTTCCGAGGGAGATGCCCATATCGCGTGGCCGAAATGCTGTATCTTTTGGCAAGAAGGATATATGTATCGTGGTTGAAGATGTAACCTCTTGGTAATCAGTATCTTATGAAATGTATTGCAAAAGGTGGCCTTTTAGAAGGTAAAAGGCCACCTTTTACACGCTGAAAGGCCACTTTTTAGAACCTGAAACACGGCCTTTTGCAAAGCGTCCGGCTGTAAGCCGCCGGTTGGCCGTTCTCCATGCAATGTCTTAAACATGTGTTAAAAGCGTCAGGTTGGTGGCGGTTTGCGCATTTATTGCTACCTTTGCATGGTTTTGATGATGAAAAAAATATTCCACATAGTAACCCATTTCGATGTTGGCGGAGCGGAACGCGTGGCGGTAAACATTGCCAAATCGCGTACGGAAGGCTGCGAATACCATATCGTAGAGCTTGTGCGTGCCCATTCGCAGTTTACAAAAGTGTTCATAAACGAGCTTCGCGAGGCCGGCATACGTTACCATCGCGCCCATGTGCCCGACGTGCATTTCCGTTATGTTTTCCAGCGTATAGCCGCAATAGTGTTCCCCTTGTGGTTCTTGCCGCTGATGTTGAAGCACCGCCCGGCGGCCGTCCACTGCCACACCGAGATGCCCGACCTGGCCGTGTGGTGGTTCTTTACCTTGTTTCCGCGCCTGTTACGGCGGTGCAAGGTGGTGCGTACAATCCACAACACCGTGCTTTGGACGGGCTTGAAGAACACCGGTCGCCGCGTGGAGAGGTTTTTCATACGGAACGGATGCAACGTAGCCATATCGCAGTCTGTGCGCGACAGCTACGCCAAGGAATACGGGCAGACTCCTCCGATAATATACAACGGCGTTGAGGAAACGCCCCAGCGGAAATGCGAATTAGGTGGGGCAACAAGTGTAAACATACTCTTCGCAGGACGGTTGGAGCCGCAGAAGGGCATAAGTACACTTATAGAGATTGTCAAGCGGCTGAAAGACGATGGCCGTTTCCATTTCTACATTGTGGGCGACGGCCGCCTGCGCCCCGTTGTCGAGCGTGAGATTGGCGCGTTGCCCTGCGTCACCCTGCACGCTCCCATACACGGTCTGGCCGCCAGTTTGTCGTCGTTCGACTATATGTTGATGCCGTCAGAGTTCGAGGGGCTTGGCCTTATGTCGGTTGAAGCAAGCCTTGCCGGAGTGCCGGTAATCGCCAACATGTGTCCGGGACTGTGTGAGACATTGCCCCCGGACTGGCCTTTGGCAGTACACGGCAACAGTGTCGACGAGTACATGGATATCTTCAAAACCCTTGAAAAGCGCGCGAATGGTAGTGTGTTGGCTAAAAACGCGCAGGCGTTCGCACGGCGTATGTTCAGTGTAAGGCGCATGCAGGAGGAGTATGAGAAAATCTATTGAATACCCAACCCGGCCCTCTCGAGGGGAGGGAGCTTGGCGTGTTTTGCCGGTTTCGCCTCCGGCGAGTTCTCCCTATACGGCTTATCAGCCCAATCGGGCTTATATATAATAATGTAAAAGATGATGAAAACAGCAGACAAGGCACATCAAGCCCCCTCCCTTTGGGAGGGTTGGAGAGGGTTCTCGTTCTTCTCCACCGCCTACAACACTATCTTCCGTGCCGTCCGGCGATATGATATTACGCCATGGGAGCACGACCCTGTGGTGGAGAAACCTGTCTATGGCGTGTATCATGTGTTTTGCGACAAGGGCTGGCGCGAGCTTGTTGTCGACCAGATTGGCTCTCTGAAACGTAGCGGCCTGTGGGAGAAGACGGCGCGTTTCTACGTCAGTTGTATTGTGGCGGACGATGCCGAGGCCGAAGAGCTGCGCCGGCTAATCGGCGTGGACAAGGCCGAGCTGGTGGCCGTTGAGACCGACCCGATGAAGTTCGAGTACCCCGCGCTTGAGTTCATCCGCGCCAAGAGCCGCGAGGAAGACTGCCTGTTTTACTATTTCCATACAAAAGGCGTGTCGTATTACGGCGGCGACGACAGGGACAGGAACTTCAGGCGGCTGCGCCGCAACGTACTGGCGTGGCGGCGGATGATGGAGCATTTTATCTTCACAAAGTGGCGCGTGGCCGTCAATGTGCTGCAAGGCGGCTACGATACTTACGGCTGTTACCGGCTGCCGCCTTACCCAAAGCCTTGTTACCTGTATGCGGGCAACTTCTGGTGGGTGCGTTCCGATTACGTGCGCCGTCTGCCGCCGTTTCCCGAAGAGCGGATAGCCACCGACCGTTTCATCGCCGAGGAATGGCTGTATAAGGCCGGGCCTAAGGACTTTTCGGCTTTCGACACCCTTGCCGACCTTTATTATGTCTACATGGACGAAGCCCTTTATTTGTCGCCTAAGCTGCCTGTGTTCAAGTGGTTGAAGTTCGTTTGGTGCTTCAATTGGGTTAAAGTGCGCTCGCATCTGTTCAAGTATGACTTCAGGAAAAACCGCCTGGCGCGTTATCAGGTGCTGCGCAAGCGTGGTTGAACGCCGTCGGCTGATACGGCGGGCGGTACAGAATGTACCGTTGTCAATGGCCTTTCTTACCGTGAAATTTCCCTGCAAGGTAAGTTATGCACTCATCGAAAATCCTTACCCGGGCGGCTTTCATTATCACGGAGTAAACCACTGTCACTATGGCAACGCGGCATGCGAGCAGCAACAAGGGGCTGGCTATGATGCCTGACAGCGGCCATGCGGCGGCTACGGCTGCTGCTGCCGCGAGCATAAAGGGGCAGATGTCGCGCAGGACGTCGGCCATCCTGATACCTGCCAGCCTGTGGATGAAATGCTGCCACACGCACAAGAACAGGATGTTGAACGCCGTATAGGCCGCAACTGTGGCTGTGACACCGTACCGCGAGAATAAAACCACTACGCCAATCTGTGCCAATATCTGCACCACATTGCACAAAAGGTAGATGTCGCTGCGTCCGTTGCTGATTGCGAGGTTTTGGTACAAGGTGTAAAAAGGCATGAACGCGCCGCCAAGACACAGTATCTGGAGCAGCGGCACGCTGTCGAGCCACTGCTCGTGGATGGTGATTAGGATAAATTCTTCGGCGACGAGAGCCAGTCCGAACATGGTGGGGAACGACAGCATGGCCGTGAAGCGCGTCATCTTGCGGAACACCCTGCGCTCACGGTTGCCGTCGTCGTTGATTTGTGCCATCACCGGTTGCGCCACCTGCGCCACCGTGCCGGTGATGAACGAGTAGGCCATGGTGTTCCATTTGTTTGCCTGCGAGAAGTTGCCTACGGTCTTCATGGGGAGTGTGTGCCCGAAGATGAACACCAGCAGGTTGCCGCTCAGCGTGTTGAGTATCGACGTGAAGAGTATTTTGACGCTGAAACCGAACATTCCTTTTATGGGCCGCATGTCGATGTTCCATGACGGATGCCACGGCGTATATGCGTAACGGCCTATGTTGGCAACGGTTATGAATACGACCTGCTGCCACGCCAGGCTCCAGTATCCCATGCCGCTGAAGGCGAGTGCTACGCCCACCGTGCCTGATGCAAGCAGCGCGGCAAAACCTATTATGGTGATTTGCTTCACCATGAGCTGCTTGAACATGTATGCGTTGTGGGCTATGCCGAGCGCGGATATGGGTATGCAGAGGAACACGAACCTCGACACCTCGGTAAGCTCGGGCTGGTGGAAGAAGCGCGCTATGAGCGGAGCGCAAAAGAAGAGGACGGCGTAAAGCGAGAAGCCGGATATGGTGTTGAACCAGAACACGGCGTTATAGTCGCGTGCCGAAGGGGCTTTCATGTTTGTCAGAGCTTGCGTGAAGCCGAAGCTTTGCAGGTTTCCCGCGATGGCGCTGAATATTGCAAGCACGCCCACCATGCCGTAGTCTGACGGTGTAAGCAGCCGTCCGAGCATGATTCCGAACAAGAGGTTGAGCACCTGTGTGAAACCGTTGTTCATCAATCCCCACAACAGTCCCTTCGCCGTTTTTTCCTTCAAACTGTCCATTAGTGGGGCAAAGATAATGCAAACGGACTGAAAGAGCAAACAAAAGTGGGTTTCGTTGTTGTTTGTATATGCTTTTTGCCGTAATGCGCTGATGTGAACTGCCGCCCGGACGGTGCCGGGAGAACCTGTGTTTGTGGGGCAGATGTGCGTCGTAATCTTCCTTCGTGTGCCGTGGCAGGATGCAGACGTGCAAGTGTCTGGTAGTCAGGGACTTTACGAAAGGCCGTCTTTTGCACTGCAAAAGGTGGCCTTTTAGCGTGCGATTGACGGCCTTTTGGAAGACAAAAGGTGGCATGTTGGAAAGCTTGCGCGGCCGCCTTTGCGGCGAAGTCTTGATGCTCCGTGTCCGTTCTGGCGGCGAACGGTGCGCCGGGCGGCTGCGTTCATGCGGCTTTCCGCAGGCGTAGTGACGGGCGGCCAGTGCTCCGGGGATGAAAATAAAAGTCCGTTTCATGTCCTTTTATTTTGTATTCCGCCCGGCTTGCATTATCTTTGCAGTGGACAAATTGTGTCCGGGCGGCTGCGGGCATGCCTGCTGTTTGCCCGCTCACAATGTCTTCGCATTCAGAACTTACAGCCGCAAGGCAGGCGCAAAGCCTTGTGGCAATAAACGGAAAAACGCTTATGCAGGCAATAATTCTGGCGGCCGGGATGGGCCGCAGGCTCGGTGACTATACCAAAGACAACACAAAATGCATGGTGAAGGTGAACGGTGTGAGGCTCATCGACCGCATGCTCTCGCAGATGTCGGGACTGGGGCTGAGCCGAATTGTCGTAGTGGCAGGCTATAAAGGCGAAGCCCTGAAACGGCACATACGTTCGACTTACGTCGGAAATACCCCGGTGGAATATGTAGACAACCCCGTCTACGACCGCACGAACAACATTTATTCGCTGTGGCTTGCCAAGGACAAGCTGTGCGAAGACGACACGCTGCTCGTCGAGTCCGACCTGATATTCTCAGACAAGATGCTGTCCTTGGCTGTGGAGGACAGCCATCCCAACGTTGCCTTGGTGGCGAAATACGAGTCGTGGATGGACGGTACGATGGTGAGGATTGACGGAGAGCGCAACATTGTGAACTTCGTGCCGAAAAAGGCGTTCCGCTTCGAGGACGTTGATCATTACTACAAGACGGTCAACATTTACAAATTCAGCCGGGGGTTCTCGGTCAACAAGTACGTGCCTTTTCTCGACGCATACTGCAAGGCGTTGGGCAACAACGAGTATTACGAGCAAGTGCTGCGCGTCATCACGCTGCTTGACGGCAGCGACTTGAAGGCGCTTCCCGTAGGGATGGAGAAGTGGTATGAGGTGGACGACGTGCAAGACCTCGACATAGCTGAAACCATCTTTGCCGAGGACGACGAGATGCTGCGCCGCTACAACTACCGTTACGGAGGGCACTGGCGTTTCCCTAAGATGACGGATTTTTGCTATCTTGTCAACCCTTACTTCCCTACGGAGCAGATGAAGGCCGAGATGAGGGCCAACTTCGACACATTGCTGACCGAATATCCTTCGGGGATGTATGTCAACTCGCTCCTGGCCGGCAAGTGCTTTGGCGTGAACAGGCGGCACATAGTGCCCGGCAACGGGGCCGCCGAGCTGATAAAGAGCCTCATGGAGCATGCCTGCGGCAAGACCGGATTGGTGTATCCTACGTTTGAGGAATACCCCAATCGCCTCGACAAGGCGGATATCGTGGCCTTTACCCCTTGCAATGACGACTTCGTCTACACCGCGGACGACCTTATGGAGTACTTCGCCGGCAAGGACATCAGCCGCCTGCTGCTCGTCAATCCCGACAATCCTACGGGCAACTTCATATCTAAGGATGACGTGCTGCGGCTCTGCCGGTGGTGCGCCGGGTGTGGTGTCACCCTCGTGGTGGATGAGTCGTTCGTCGATTTCAGCGACGGTTTCGAGCACAACACGTTGCTCTCCGATGCAGTCTTGGAGGCCAACCCCAACCTCGTTGTAGTGAAGAGCATATCAAAGTCGTTTGGAGTGCCGGGGTTGCGGCTCGGCGTCCTGGCATCGGCAGACGATGCTTTGGTGGGCAGGATAAGCAAAGACGTAAGCATCTGGAACATCAATTCGTTCGCGGAATTTTACATGCAGATATATAATAAGTATCAAGATGCCTATAAGGACGCCTGCCGCAGGTTCGTTGCCGAACGTGCTCGCTTCCTCAAACGGTTGCGTGAGGTCGGATGGTTGAGGGTGTTGCCGTCGCAGGCCAACTACTTCTGCTGCGAGGTAAAGGGAGAGTTTACATCCCATGAGCTGTCGAAGCGGCTGCTTGCACAGTTCAACATAATGATAAAAGACTGCGACACGAAGACCGGTTTGCGCGGACGCAACTTCATACGTGTGTCCGTGCGCGGCGCGGAAGACAACGACCGGCTTGTAGACGCGCTGCTGTCGTTGTAACAGAATACGTGTTGAGGCTGGCAAGTCAGCGTATTTTACGGTTTATTTTATACTTATTTCACCTTTGGTTTATGAGGATTTGCATTTGCGGAGGCGGCAATACGGGGCATGTGCTGGCCGGATTTATAGCTTCAAGGGGTGCGGACGAAGTCCGCGTACTTACCCGCAGGCCGGAGTGTTGGGCGCGAACGCTGACCGTTGACATGCCCGGCGGCGGTTCTGTAAGCGGACGGCTGGCGCGTGTGTCGTCGTCTCCTGAAGAAGTTGTGCAGGGCTGTGATGCTGTGATGCTGTGCCTTCCGGGGTGGTCGATAGCCACAACTCTCGACGCGGTGTGTCCCTGGCTGTCGGCCGGAATGGCTGTCGGCAGCGTGGTGTCAGGCACGGGTTTCTATTTCGAGGCTCGCCGAAGGCTGCCTGAAGGTACTCCGCTGTTTGGCTTCCAGCGCGTGCCTTTCATCGCGCGGACTACCGAGTATGGCCATCGCGCCTCGCTGCTCGGCTACAAGAAGGAGCTGCGCATGGGCGTGGAAGGCATGGCCGATGCGGAGCGTTTCAGGCAGGCGATGGAGCGGATGCTCGCTACGCCGGTGGCGTTGGCCAAGAACATGTATGAAGTGAGCCTTACAAACAGCAATCCGCTGCTGCATCCCTCGCGCCTGTACAGCCTGTGGAAGGACTGGCGCGACGGTGTTGTCTACAGCCGGGTGCCGATGTTTTATGAAGAGTGGGACGAGCAGGCGGCTGAGCTTTACGTCGGTATGGACGGCGAGTTGCAGGCTCTTTTGGGCGTGCTGCCTGTGTCTGAAGGATGCGTTCCGACAGTGTTGGACTATTATGGGAGCCATGATGCGGCTTCGCTTGCTGTCAAGCTGCGTTCCATCACGGCATTCAAGGGCATTGCCGCACCGATGGAAAAGGTCCCGGGAGGTTATGTCCCGGACTTCGGCAGCCGTTATTTTACAGAGGATTTTCCTTACGGATTGGCGATAATCCGTCGTTTGGCAAAGGAGAAAAACATGCCCACACCTCTCATGGACAAGGTGTATGAATGGGGTATGGGCGTTTTACGGAATGCGGCTTCGTGGCAGGATTAGTCGGTCCAATACGCCTCGAAGCTGTGTGTTGTGCGCTGCTCTACTGGCGGCAGGGTCATGTAGTCGCCGTAGGTGCGCTTAAGATAGTCTTTGTAACCTGCCATCGTCTTGTACATTTTCCCCTCGAACAGTATGTCCACGCTGCCTTCTATGTCTTCTACAGGCATGCAGCTTTTGGCCGCCGGGCCGGCTTCAGAAAGGTTTGCCACGGTCGATGTGGGTTTGCGGCGCACCGTCATGCGGCGCAGCAGTCGGTCAAGTGCGCCCACGGGGATGGGCAACAGGCGGTAGCACCAGAAGGCCAGGGGCGACTTGAGATAGTTGCGCGTGGAGATTTTGCACCGCCTTATTTTGTACAACAGCCGCTTGAGCTTGAACAGGCGGCGGCGTGCGGCCATGTTGTCGGTAACGTAGTCTACGGGGAACACGTCGACGTAGACCCCTATCCGGTAGCCGTCCGCTTCAGGCTCGACGAGCAGCGTGCGTTTGTCTACAACCTTTGCGTAAGTGTAATAATAGTGTTTTTCCTTCTTCGGGTCGAGTACGCGGCAGTTGCCCGACACACTCTTGAACTCGTTTATGAACCGTTCGTAGTCGTCGCGCGGCATGTACAGGTCTATGTCGTCGTCCCAAGGGATGTATCCCTTGTGCCGCACTGCTCCGATGAGCGTGCCGCATGCCAAAAAGTATCTTATGCCGTTGTCCACGCAGAAGGCGTGGATGTCGTCGAGAATGCCGAGCTGCACGCCGCGCAGTTCTTGTATGTCGGTTATCCGTCTCATTGTCATTAGTGCGTTGCGGATTGTTCCGCAGGCAATGCAAAGTTAGCAATAATTGCGTGAAAAACGTGTGTTCGGGCAATCAAAATTCACATTTTAGCTTAATCTTACGTCAGTTCGGTATAATCATGTCCCAGCAAAGGATAACCACTTAATATTTATCAGGCAATCAACCTTATACCGAACCTGCATTATAAATATGCACACTAAACCGTATCGGCGGATTTGCAGACATGTACTTATACCTAACTCACGTTGATATTGCATGGCGGTTGTTGTGCTGGCCGTGCCGGACGTATTTGCGAAAGGTGGCCTTTTGCAAGGCAAAAGGCCATGTTTTACACGCTAAAAGGCCACCTTTTGCACTGTAAAAGGCGGCCTTTTGCAAAGCCCTTTGTTTACAGGCGTTTCACGTGATGTGACGTATCGGTTGCGGATTGGCGGCGGAGCGTTGCGGAGATGATGCCCGTCCGACGCGCAGGGGCATAAGGAATGCGCCGCAACTCTTCACGAGCTGCGGCGCATCAAGAATATGTTTAACTAAAAAACCTTTTCGATTCGAAAGGTAACCTCACGGTCCCCTTTGTCATCCTAAATAATCATGAAAACTTTACCTTAAACTAATACTATTTACTAACCTAAACAATTTATTAACCTTTTGACGATGCAAAGATACAACGAAAATGCGTCCGTGTCAATACTTTGAGGTGTGTTTTTGTTATCTTAACACCTTTTCTTGATGCAAATCAATGATTTGTGTGCGCAAACAGCGATTAAATTGCTCTCAAATTTGCAAAAATGCGCGATTTGTTTTACTTTTGCGTACACTTAGGAAAATCACTTGAAAGACGATGCGTGTCCTTATTGTAAATACAAGCGAGAATGCCGGAGGAGCGGCTGTGGCCGCAGGACGGCTGGTCGACGCGTTGAACAACAACGGCGTGAAGGCCAAGATGATGGTGCGCGATAAGCTTACCGACAGCCTGACTGTGGCTTCGGCGGGCGGCAAGTTGCAGAACAAGTGGAACTTCCTGTGGGAGCGGTGGTGCATATTCTGCCATCTCGGCTTCTCGCGGAAGAACCTTTTTGCCGTCGATATAGCCAACACCGGCACAGACATCACGAGGACGCGCGAGTTCAAGGAGGCCGATGTCATACACCTGCATTGGGTCAACCAAGGCATGCTCTCGCTCCGCGGAATAGGCAAGATTCTCAATTCGGGCAAGCCGGTGGTGTGGACCATGCACGACATGTGGCCCGCAACAGGCATCTGCCATTATCCACGTTCGTGCAGCGCGTTCAGGAACGGCGGCTGCCATGACTGCCAATACCTGCCCGGAAACGGCTCGGCGCACGACTTGTCGTATCGTGTGTGGAAGCACAAGGCGGCACTCCTGCGTTCGCGCAACGTCATTTTCGTGACGTGCAGCAGGTGGTTGCGTTCGGCGGTAAGCGGCAGTCAGCTGCTTGGCGGCAAGCAGATAGTGAATATTCCCAACCCCATCGACATGCGCGAGTTCACGCCAAAGGACAAGAGCGAGGCGCGCATGCGGCTGTCTTTGCCGCTTGACAAGCGGTTGGTGCTGTTCGTTTCCCAGCGCATCACAGAGCCCCGCAAGGGTATGGAGTACATGATGCAGGCTTGCGGACGCCTTGCTGAAGAGCATCCTGATATGAAACAGAGCATGGGCGTCGTCATTCTGGGCGGTCATTCAGACGAATATGAAGGCCGGTTGCCGTTCGACGTTTACCCGATAGGTTATGTCAGCGACCCTGAAAAGATTGTAGACGTGTATAATTCGGCCGATGTGTTCGTGCTTCCTTCACTCGAAGACAACCTTCCGAACACCATCATGGAGGCGATGGCGTGCGGCGTTCCGTGCGTCGGTTTCAATGTAGGCGGCATACCTGAGATGATAGACCACCGCAAGAACGGTTATGTGGCGGCCTACAAAAACGCCGATGACCTGGCCGAAGGGATGCGGTGGATATTGCAGGAAGCCGATTATGGCGCGCTGTCGCGTGCCGCGGTTGGCAAGGTCTCGTCGTCTTATTCGCAGCAGAGTGTGGCCCTTAAATATATAGAGGTGTACAATCAGGCCCTCGCTTACAGGCATTACAGGCTATGATAAAGTTCTCGATTGTCACCATAACGTATAATGCTGCGCCCGTGTTCATGCGCACCGCCGCGAGTGTTCTTGCCCAGACATACCGCAATGTGGAGCATATCATCGTTGACGGAGCGTCGAAAGACGGCACGGCTGGTCTTGCGATGGACTACAAGCGGTGCTCTGACGAGGCACGGAACGGCCATGAGGTACGCGTCGTTTCAGAACCTGACAAGGGGCTTTACGATGCCATGAACAAGGGACTTCGCCTTGCAACGGGCGATTATGTGTGCTTTCTCAACGCCGGAGACTTCTTTCCTGACGCATCGACTCTTCACCTTATATATGATAACGCGCGGCTCGGCAGCTTCGGGAACGACGCTGACGGCCTGCCCGCCGTGCTGTATGGAGACACCGATTTGGTTGATGGTGACGGGCGGTTTGTTGCCCGCCGCCGCCTTGCTCCGCCCGAACGGCTTACTTGGAGGTCGTTCCGCAGCGGCATGCTGGTGTGCCATCAGGCGTTTTATGCACGTGTTGACATTGCCCGGCGCACGCCTTACGACCTGCGTTACCGCTTTTCCGCCGACGTGGATTGGTGTATCCGGGTGATGAAAGAGGCTGCGCACATGCGTTTGCCGCTGGCGAATGTCCATGCCACTGTGGCCTGTTACCAGCGTGAGGGGCAGACAACCGAGAACCACCGGGCTTCGCTCCGCGAGCGGTTTGACGTGATGCGGCGGCATTACGGACTGTTTGTCACGCTGGCGATGCACGCCTGGTTCATTGTAAGGGCTGTGCTGAAGCGTGGCCGCAGCTGACGGCTTTTCGTTTGATTTACGTTTTAATAACAAAAATAATTTGGCTTTTTACTGCTTTATTGCCTATTTTTGCCGATGTAAACAGTAGCGAATTTAACTGAAAAAAGGAGGTAAAATGAAGAAGTTTATAGTCAGTTTGATCCTATTGGGGGTGTTCAGTGTCGGCACGATGGCCTTCATCGGGCATGACAATGACGAGCCGCCTACGCGCCAAACAGAGCAAAGGCGTGGCCATTGCGGTTGGTATGACAGCCGCGACGGGCATCACCGTCACCACCGCAGGGGCGGATGTTGTGGCGATTACCGCCGTAATGACGACCGCAGGAACTACGGATGTTGCGACGAAAGGTATGGATGCGGTGCCTGCCAATATGACCGTTGCACGGTGGACGGCTGCCACGAGCGCGGCGAGTTGTGTCCGGAGTGCGCCGAATGGTGCGACAACCATAGGAAAGACGACGTTTACAAGCGTAAATAAAAAAGAGGAGTTGTCCAGGCGGATAACTCCTTTTTCTTGCCCGTTTGCGGCAAAAAGGCAGGCGGCTGTCAGCTCACGCTGGCAGCCGCCTTGACAATTTATTGACTTTAACAATTATGAGTATCTTAGGATCTGTCCCGGACGGATGCGCATCTTGCGGCTTATGTGGTTGAGCTTGCACAGCTTGTCAACCGTAGTTCCGCGTTTCTTCGCAATCGAGCTAAGCGTTTCTCCGCGCTTAACCTTGTGGTATTGCACGTCGCCTCCGCGTTTCGACGACTTCTTCGAGGCGTTGCTTCCGCTCTTGCCGCTGTCTGAAGACTCTGCCAGGTCGCTTCCCTTGCCGGTGCGCTTGTTGGCAAGCAGCGACTCGTTCTCGTATGTATCCTTGTGGAACATGTACGTGTCGCCGGTTACGTCCTGGTTCCTGAAGTCGAACATCAGTGCCGGATTGAGTGCCACTCCGCACAAGCGTGTCTCGAAGTGCAGGTGTGAGCCGGTGCTTCGGCCTGTGTTTCCGCCGAGACCGATGGGGTCGCCGGCCTTTACTGTCTGGTTTTCCTTAACCAGATGCTTGGACATGTGTCCGTATATTGTCTCCAGTCCGTTGTGGTGGCGTATCACAACGTAGTTTCCGTAGCCTCTTGCTTCATATTTTACGATGCGCACTTTGCCGTTGAAAGCCGCGCGTATGGTGTCGCCGATGTACACTTTCACGTCGATGCCCTTGTGCATCCGTCCCCAGCGGCGGCCGAAGTTCGACGTTATCACACGGCTTGTCGTCGGCATGCAAAAGTCTTTCAGGTTGATGAGGAACGAGTCGGGAAGTTCCGTTGCCTTGTGTGCGTACTTGTTGTTCCAGTCTTTGTAAAGCATTGCTGAAGGCGAGCCGGCCTGTTCTTTGTTGATGAGGCTGCGCAGTGCTATTGTGTCTACGGCCTTCATCTTCTTGTCTATCGGAGCCTGTCGGGCCAGAAGGTCTTGCGCGGAGGCCGTCGCCGCCGTCATGGCAAGAAAGGCTGTGATTGTCAATGTCTTAATAGTTCTTTTCAAATACATGGTTGAATGTTGTCGATTAAGCTACCGGCTCCGGCAAATGTCGGCACCGTATGGCGGACTGTTTTTCAGGATCGTAATTCCGCCTCGTAGTAAAAACGTTGCAAAGATACTAAAAAAAGTTGTACGTTGTATTACACATTAACAACTTTATCGACCTTTTAACATTGGTGGGCGTTTGCTTTTTGTGCCGTGCGTGACGGACGGCGGTTTTCCAAAAGGTAACCTTTTACCTTCCGAAAGGCCGTCTTTCGCATGCTAAAAGGCCACCTTTTAGAGCCTGAAAGACGGCCTTTTGTAACGCATTGACAGCAAACGTATTGCGCCGCCGGTTGCCGATTGGGTGCAAAAAGCTGATTTTTTCGCCCTTAGGCGACGGTTGTTTGCGGTTTATTTCGTAACTTCGCGGCTTGTAAAAGATAACGATTATAAAAGATGTTGACACCTGAAGAAAGCAAGGCTATACTCTCGCTGATACACAGCCAGGTGGTTCCGGCCATCGGATGTACCGAGCCTATAGCCGTGGCCTTGTGCGTAGCAAAGGCACGCGAGTTGCTTGGCGCGGTGCCGGAGACAATCCGCATACGCCTGAGCGCCAATATATTGAAAAACGCGATGGGCGTAGGCATACCCGGCACGGGCATGACCGGCCTGCCGATAGCCGTGGCCTTGGGCGCGCTGATAGGCCGTTCCGAATTGGGACTGGAGGTGCTGCGCGACTGCAACCGCGACGCAGTGGAGCGCGGCAAGCGGTTCATCGCCGGCGGACGCATCCGCATCGGCCTTGAGGAAGCCGCCCCCGACAAGCTCTACATTGCCGTTACGGCAAACGCCGGGACGCACGAGGCGGAGGCGCGAATAGCCACCGGGCACACCAACTTTGTCTACCTGCGCCGCGACGGCGACGTAATCGAGGACAAGCCCGTACACTCCGGCCATGCCGACGACGGCGAGGAACTGCCACTCACATTAAGAAAGGTGTACGAGTTTGCGACCGAGGCCGACGTTGACGACCTGCGCTTCATCCTTGACGCGCGTGACATGAACGAGGCGGCGGCGGCCGACGGGCTGCGCGAGAACTTCGGCCACCAGCTCGGAAAGACCCTTTGCAGCCCCCTCGGACGCGGAATCATGGGCGAAGGCATCTTCGCCAAGGTTCTCTCGGCTACCAGCTGCGCCTGCGATGCCCGTATGGCCGGAGCCATGATTCCCGTGATGAGCAACAGCGGCAGCGGCAACCAAGGCATCTGCGCCACAATGCCCGTAGCTGTGTTTGCCGAGGAAAACCACAACACCGAGGAGGAGACGATACGCGCCCTGATACTAAGCAACCTCACGGCGATATACATAAAGCAGCACCTCGGCACGCTTTCAGCCCTCTGCGGATGCGTTGTGGCCAGCACGGGAAGCAGCTGCGGCATAACATATCTTATGGGAGGCAGCTATGAGCAGATAGCTTTCTCCGTGAAGAACATGATTGCCAACCTTACAGGAATGATTTGCGACGGAGCCAAGCCCAGCTGTGCGCTCAAGCTTACATCGGGTGTCAGCACCGCCATACTTAGCGCGATGCTCGCCATACAGAACAAGCACGTAACCTCGGTGGAGGGCATCATCGACGAGGATGTTGACCAGAGCATACGCAACCTGACCGAAATAGGCCGCCGCGGAATGGATGAAACCGACCGCTACGTGCTCGACATAATGACCCACAAGAAAGTGAAGAGTTAAGAACTAAGAGTGAAGAATTAAATAGTATAGGGCATATCGGGCCTGTCAGGCTTGTTTGTCCTATCCCAAAACACCACCCAACAACAACCGATTATGAAGAAACAGATATTCATCACACTGTTTTTCGCGCTGCTTGCCATGGCCGCGGGCGCGCAGATGCAAGACCCCGTACACTTCAGCGTGAGCCAGAAGAAGGTGGCTGAGGACATCGTAGAGGTAACGTTCAGCGGTAAGATAGACGCCGGATGGCACGTCTATTCCACCGAATTGCCTGCCGACGGCCCCATTTCGGCCACAATCACGACCGAGACTGCTGACGGGGCGAAAGCCGAAGGCAAGCTTGGGCACAGGGGAAACGAGGTCAACCAGTATGACAACATGTTCGGAATGAACCTCCGTTACTTTGAGAACAGTGTGACATTCGTGCAGAAATACAAGCTCACGGGCAAGACTTACCACATCAAGGGCTATCTTGAGTACGGTGCATGCAACGACGAAATGTGCATGCCTCCCACTCAAGTGGAGTTCGACTTCAAGGGAGAAGGCCCGGCGGAAGCCCCGAAAGAGCCTGTGGTTGAGGAAAAAGCAGTGGCAGACACCGTTGCTGTGCCCGATTCGGCAAAGACTGAAATCGTGTCAGCCACAAGCCTTTTGAAGGTTGACGAGGATGCCCTTTGGACGCCGGTAATCAGCGAGCTGCGCGCGTTCGACGGAGCACAGGGCGGCGAGGGACACTCGTGGATATACATATTCTTCATGGGTTTCGTCGGCGGACTTGTGGCTTTGTTCACTCCCTGCGTATGGCCTATCATCCCGATGACGGTCAGCTTCTTCCTGAAACGCTCCAAAGACAAGAAGAAAGGCATACGCGACGCCGTTACGTATGGTGTCTCCATCGTGGTGATTTACCTCGTTCTCGGCCTTGCTATCACTGCTATCTTGGGCGCGAGCGCGCTCAACGCGTTGTCGACAAACGCCGTGTTCAACATCTTCTTCTTCCTTCTGTTGGTGGTGTTCGCCCTCTCTTTCTTCGGATGGTTCGAGCTTACGCTGCCCTCTTCATGGACAAACAAGGTGGACAGCAAGGCTTCTTCAACGAGCGGACTGCTCAGTATATTCCTCATGGCGTTCACACTGACGCTCGTGTCGTTCTCCTGCACCGGTCCGATTATCGGCTTCCTGCTTGTAGAGGTCAGCACGGCTGACAGTATTTTAGGCCCGGCCGTGGGCATGGCAGGCTTCGCTATTGCCTTGGCTTTGCCGTTCACGCTGTTCGCGCTCTTCCCCACATGGCTCAAGCAGGCGCCCAAGTCGGGCAGCTGGATGAACACCATCAAGGTGACGCTCGGCTTCATCGAGCTGGCCTTCGCCCTCAAGTTCTTCTCCGTAGCCGACCTTGCTTACGGCTGGGGACTGCTCGACCGCGAAGTGTTCCTCTCTCTCTGGATAGTCATCTTCGGCCTGCTCGGCCTCTATCTCATAGGCAAGCTGAAGTTCCGCAGCGACGGAGAGGACAACCGCGCGATGCCCGTGCCCTGCATAATGCTGGGCATGCTGTCGCTGGCTTTCACCGTTTACATGATACCCGGACTGTGGGGCGCGCCATGCAAGGCCGTCAGCGCCTTCGCGCCTCCTATGAACACGCAGGACTTCAACTTGTATCATAACGAGGTGCATCCGCGCTTTACAAGCTACGAAGAGGGCATGGCGGCGGCCAAGGCGGAAGGGAAGCCCGTGCTGATTGACTTCACCGGCTTCGGCTGTGTAAACTGCCGGAAGATGGAAGCGGCTGTATGGACAGACCCGCAGGTGGCCGACAAGCTGACGAAAGACTACGTGCTGATATCCCTTTACGTTGACGACAAGCAGCCGCTGGCCGAACCTATGGAGGTTGTCGAGAACGGAAAGAAGCGCACGCTGCGCACCGTTGGCGACAAGTGGAGCTACTTGCAGCGCAGCAAGTTCGGTGCAAACGCCCAGCCGTTCTACGTCATTCTCGACAACGAGGGCAAGCCCCTGGCCGGCTCTTACAGCTATGACGAGGACATATCGAAGTACACCGACTTCCTTGACAAAGGTTTGCAGAACTACCGCAAGTAACCTTTTATAAACTGTCACGATACGGACGGTTTTTTCAAAGGTGGCCTTTCGCAATGCGAAAGGCCACCTTTTACGTTGCAAAAGGCCGTCTTTTGGAGGCTAAAAGGCCGCCTTTTGCAAACATGTTGACAGTCAGGGGGTTACACACGGGCTGCCGGATGCGGTCAAAGTGGTGCCGGAACAGCGTGCGTATGGTATTCGGAAAAGGTGTGCTTGAAATGGTTTGTTTGATATAAATCAATAAAACAGGGGTGTAAAATGAAAAAATATTGACTTTTTGTTGCGATTTTTGATTAAATTGTTACCTTTGCAATGTGTTTTTCATAGTATTAGATTTAAGGTTAACAATGGATGGGGGCTCGGCGGAGTCCTCTTTTTTGTTTTATAGCATTCCTCCTTTTTCCCTTACATAGTCCATCAGCCGCTTGAAAACGGGGTTTTTGCCGAGTGTTGCTGCGTTGCCTGTCATGATGGTTTGGCGGCGTGCGCGCGTCAGTGCGACGTTAAGTTTCCGGTCGATGGTGTGCCCTTCCTCGTTGAAGCAGCTGCCCGCAAGGAACTCAAGCTGCCATTCGTTCTGCACGGTGAACGAGTAGATTATCACGTCGCGCTGGCTTCCCTGGTAGCGTTCCACCGTGTCGATTGACACGGTTTCAAGCTCGGGCATGCCCAACCGTTCTATTTCGCGGCGTATTACGGCTATCTGGTTGCGGTAAGGAACTATCACTCCGATGCTCCGCGCTGCGTCGAACGCCGTTCCGAGCATCAGCCTTATGCGTTTCATGACGTCCGCAACGATGGCAGCCTCGGCTGTGTTCACCTTGTCCGACAGCTCCGGGCGGCGGCACTCGGGCGACTGTATGAACACCATTCGCCGTGTGCGCAGCAGCGCGTCGAGGCGGGCCGCCGGCCCCGCGCACGCCAATACTCGCGGCCACCTCGCGGTTTCCTGCTGGTGGGGCAGCGGCACGGCTTCGAGCCGCTCGTTTTCGTAGAATTCGTGGCTGGGAAAGTATGCCACTTCGGGGTGCATGCGGCCATGACGGCGCAGCACGCCGGTGAACTCCGTGCGCCCGGCTGACCGCTCGATGCGCAGCAGGCGTTCGAAGAGCGAGTTGCGGCAGTTGTCCAGACAGATGGCGCACAGTGCTCCGTTGCTTACGGCTGACGCCCCTTCGTCCTGCCTTACCACTGCGGGCAGCTGCTTGTGGTCGCCCGTCAGCACGAATTTTCTTATCCTGCATTCCTGTCGTCCGTCGCCGCCCGGGCGGTGGGCGGCAAGCAGTCCTATGATGTTCGGTTCGAGTATCTGCGACGCTTCGTCGATGACGGCGAGCGTGAAAGCCTTGATGTTGAATACGAACGGGCGCGACATGATGGTTGATGTCGTGCCGACAACCACGTGCGCCGCCGCTATCTGCGCCCTGACATCGCCCAGACGGGGGCAGCGGCGCACCGTTTCCGTGAGCAGGCGGTGCTTGAACGCCGGGTCGGCGCTGTACTCGCTGCCTATGCGGATGTAGTCGATGCCCGCGCTTTCGAGCATCGCGCACAGTTCGTCAACGGCGCGGTTGGTGTATGCCGTGAGTAGGATTGACGCGCCGTCGTCGGTCAGTTCTTCTTCCACAATGTAGCGTATGGCCATCGAAGTCTTGCCCGTTCCGGGCGGACCGACGAGCAGGAAGTAGTCGTCGGCTTGCTTTACGCGCAGCAGCACGTCGTCATACGCTTCGTTGTACGCCCTCGTCAGCCGTCGCGAAGCGTCCCTTCCGGGGGCGCGTTGGCCGAGGAGCAGTGCCTTTCGGGCGTCAGGCGCGGTGATGAACTCGTACAGTCCGCGCAGCGCTCCGTTTGAGTTTGCGTCGCTTCCGGCGTGCTCCACGGCGTAAAGTGTGCCGTCTCCGCCGTCTGAAACCTTAAGTATTTCGGGGTTCTTCTGCCCGTTCGCCAGGGCGACAGTAAGCTCGGCGGTGTGCAGTTCGGCAATGCTGCCCTTATAAAGCAGGGCGTTCCGCGCGTCGGGTTGTTGTCCCCGGCGGTACGGATACAGGTAAATCATGTCGCCCCGGCGGAAGTTTGGCAGGAAGCTTTCGCCCTGGTCGGGCACGGCGAGCGTCAGGATGTCGGGCGTTTCGCCGTCTCCGCCGCAGCGTTTCGCCGTTATTGTCAGTCCGGTATATATGTTCCCGGTCTCCGTCTTCTCGCTTACCGGCATGTTCCAAAGGTCGGCCGTGCAGGCCGAAACGCCCTCTTGGGTACCTACCTTGCCCAAAAGCTGCTCGCGGTAGACGAACGTTGCCATTGCGCAGAAGTATTCTTTTTCCAACGGCGGCATGCCTCTTAATGGCGCGGTGACGGCCTCTATCTGCGGCAGCAGCCACGTATGGTAGAACGAGTTGTCCATTCCTGCGGTGTTGACGGTGGCAGGAGAGAGCAGCGGCAGCACCTTTCCGAAGCCTGAACGGGCTATGGTGAAGTCGGTTGCGACAATCTGGTTGCGCAGCTTTATTGCCTCGCGGAACAGCTTTTGGTAAAAAGCTACGGCCACGAGACCGCTTTCGGGCGCGTATTTGGAGTAGAGCAGGCGTATGTCGAGGCGGTCGTTGCCGAGCTGGAAATTGTATCTAAGCACGCCGTAGTAAAGCAGCAGCTGCACATAATGCGGCTCAAGCTGCATCGAGCCGTGGCTTCCAGGACGGCCGGAGGCTATGTTGTGGTTCTTGCCCGACTTCTGTTCTACGAGCAGCCGGAAGTCGTCTGTCATCAGGTCGACGCGTCCTTGCAGGCCAAGACGTTCGCAGACGAACGACGGTTCGAGCACGGCGCGGCTCCGGTCGTGGCCGTTGAACATCACTTTGACGGCCTCCGCTATGTTGGCTGCCTGCCTTTCGGCCTCCGCCTTGAACTCCTTTGCGTCGAAACTGGCGCACGAACAGTATTCCAGAGCCTTGTCGGCGAAGTTCCGCCGCAGCGTTTCGGCAAGGCTGAACGTGCTGTCTTCGTTCACAATGTCGTCGAGAACGGCGCCTGCGAGGTTGCCAAGCAATATGGCGGAGCTGTTCTGCCGGGGGCGCATACGCTCGATGGTGTATGTCAGGGGATGGTGGCCGTAGTCCTTGAAGCAGGCCGCCACCGAGCTGATGTCTATTAGATAGTCGGGCTCAACGACAACAAGTCCGGGCTTAACTACGTTCTCCACGCCCTCCGCTGCGCACGTTCCGCCCTCCGCCATGCGGTTCATCTTGCAGTCGAGAAGGTTCAGCTGCATGCCCTCACGCAGCATTTTGCGCAGGTAGGCAAGGCTTTCGTCGCTGTAGTCGACGGCCAATGTCTGTCCGTCAAGCCCCTTTTCGGCTGCTACATATATATATAATGTGTCCCAACTCCTCACTATGCAGCGTATGTAACGCACGTCGATGCCCTCCGTCCGGCTGTAAGCCTTGTCCTCGGGGGGCAGCACACGCAGCAGTGCGGCAGGCACATCGTCGCCCGTTATGGCTGAAACCAGGCGGCAGAGGGCGTGTAGGCCGTGCATGAAGTCGGTCCTGTCGATGGCTTCAGAGCCGTTTGTGCCGCGGCGCAAAGCCTGCAACGCAATCCTGTCAGGCACCCGCATGTTGTGCCGCCGGCAAAGGAAGTCAACCTGCGAGAACAGGTTTCCGTATGCCTGTCCTGTGCCGCGAAGCCCCTCGTGGCAGGCAAGCACAAGCGTTTCGTGTGCCATCTTGTTGGCCGCCTGTGGCTTTTCGCTGTCAATGGCTTGTGTAAGTTCGAGAATACGGGAGAACAGAAAATGCATTTTTAATTAAGAATTAAGAGTTAAGAATTAAGAAAATATGACTTTTGCTGATTAGGAATTAAGAGTTAGGGATTAAGAAAAATACTTCTGTTGTTTTACTTCCAAGCAAATAGTAAAAGCATATTTTCTTAATTCTTAACTCTTAATTCTTAATTAACTACTGTCCTCCCAGCCTCCCGAAGAACTCTATTATCTCCTCCCAAGTCTTGAAAGTGTCGTCGCCGAAGCGGATGCGCGTACCGGCGAAGTCGGCCGCGTGGCAATCGTCTGACGGTTCGATGAGGTAGTCGCCGTAAAGAAGGTCGTAGCGGTTGGTGAACACCATGTGCCTCCATGCAGGCACGTTTACAACGTCGTTCGCCCAAGTTATCACGTCGGTGATGTACGCCGGGTTGTCAGTCGGTGCCTGCGCTATTATATATAAGGTGTAATTCTCAAGCAGGAAGTTCACCGCCTTCATCGCGCTCGACTGCTGACGGCCGTGCGCGTCGCGCAGGGTGTCGATGCCGATGTACACAATCGGGCGCGTGCGGCCTTCCTGCCGGTCGTCAATCCAGCGGACAACGGGTATGACCGAGTGCAGCAGTATGCCGTCGTTCATGCGGTGCTCGCCGTGGAAGGAGATGGCGTTGCGGTAATGCGAGGCGAACAAGTCCATCGTGTGGACTACCGGGTCGGCGTCGCCGAAAAGGCCGAACACCCTGTCGTTGGCCTCCTCCGGCGTAACGGCTGAGAAGCATTGGGCCGTCATCTCCTTGTATTCCTCGACCAAAGGCTTGGTGACGAAGAACTCCGTCTGTCCGTCCTGCCGGGGATTTAGGAAAGTGTTGCGCCCCAGCATGCCGTGCTTCAGCATAGTGTCGCCCATCTGGAACGCCGGGTTAACCAGTATGCGGTCGTGCCCGTAAAGCATTTCTGTGTACATTCCGCCCATCGACGTGCCGATGATAAGATCGGGTTTCTCCTCGTCGCACAGGCCGCGCAGCAGCTCCATTGCCTCCGCCGGGTGCAACGGAAGGTCGGGCGCGACGACCGTTGCGCCTGGAAGCATCTCGCGTATCTTCGTCACCGTGCCCGAGCTTCCCGACGAGGCAAAGCCGTGGACGTAGAGTATTTTCTTCCCGTTCATCACGTCGGGGAACTGTATCTTGTGGTTAATCTCCATCGTTGGTTATTTGTCTATGTGTTAAAAGCATTGCAAATTTACTGAAAAAATCCGTCATCCGTCACGTCGGCGGCGATTTTCGGCGTTTTGTTCCGCAGCATGTCGCCCGGCGTTTGCCGTCCAGTCACGAGCTGTTTTGTAACCGGCTGAAAACCAGTGTGTTACGATTGGCCTTGCAAAAGGTGGCCTTTTAGGCTCTAAAAGGCCACCTTTTGCCGTCTAAAAGACGGCCTTTTGCAATGTTGTTTGTGCCCTTTTGCAGTGCAATGGGTTTTTCGCTGTTTTGCGCAATAACAGGTATGCCGTTGCGTTTTATATAAAAATCACTGTTTATGCGTAACGCTTTGTTTTGTGTTGTCATAGTGTCGGTGTGCCTGTTCCCTGCACAGGGAGTGATGACGGCGGCTTGCCGGACGGTGGTTGGCCGTATGGGGACATGCGGCTGACATCAGTCAGCGTTGACACTTTCGGGGTGAAGTATGATTGTTCGATGGCGTATGATGCTTTCGGGCGCGTCACGGGCAGCCGTGTTCATTTTAGTGGTGGCGCTTTCAATTCGTTTTCGATGGAGTATGAATACGCCGCGGACGGTAGTTTCATACGTGCCGTGTCGGTATGGACGAGTGACGACGGCTTGCGTGAGGATGTCGTTGACACTATGTTTGTCAGCGACGGCAGGGTTGACAGCATAAGGCGGTATCTTGAACCAGGGAGAGACTGGAAGTTCACATTTAATTATGCGCATGGCCGGTTGGCTTCGGTTGAATACAATTTTTTGGAAAATCATGGTCTTCCGGCATGGCGGACGGATTCCGTGTGGTGGGCGGGAGGCAATATATCCAAGGTGTTATGTGACGACAATCTTCCTTGGACGTATGAATATGAGTATTCGGACATGTCTTGCATGTTGCCGTATTGCAGTGCATTGGCCGAGGTCTTGGATTATCCTTGGCGGCCGTTCATCGGCTACGGACTGTTCGGCGACCTGCCGGAAAACCTGATTTCTTCGTGCAAGGTGGATGGAGTGCGCCGCTGGCTGTATGATTATGACATGGTTGACGGCCTGTTGGTGGGATATGACACTTACGATGTTGTGGAAAAGAAAACCTTTCGCTACCGGATAGGTTGGGAGCAGCCGACAGACAATCTTTATTGATAATTAATGTTAAATATATTCAATGAAATGTTATTCGACATGGTGCGGCTTGGCCGTTTATAATAAAAATGTGTACCTTTGCACGCCGATTATTATCGGGGGAGCACTTAGAACCCCCGGAACGGAGTGTTAATAGCCGCGCTTTTGGCCGAGCGCGACGGTTAGTGAATCGCCGTTCAAAGAGAATTAAAAACGTTTTTTAGTAGTAATTTTTTAATTAGAAATGAACACTTTAAGTTACAAGACTATTTCCGCCAACAAGGAAACGGTTAAAAAGGAGTGGGTCGTTATCGACGCTAAGGACCAGATTGTAGGTCGTCTTTGCTCCAAGGTAGCCAAGCTCCTGCGTGGAAAGTACAAGCCGAACTTCACTCCGCACGTAGACTGCGGCGACAACGTAATTCTCATCAACGCAGCCAAGGTTGTGTTCTCCGGCAAGAAGGAGACCGACAAGGTGTACACACGCTATACCGGTTATCCCGGTGGACAGCGCTTCAACACGCCTGCCGAACTGCGCAAACGCCCCTTTGGTGCTGACCGTATCATCCGCCACGCTGTAAAGGGAATGCTGCCCAAAGGCCCGCTGGGACGCAGCCTGTTGGACAACCTCTACATCTTCGACGGTACGGAGCACAACATGCAGGCACAGAAGCCAAAGGCAATAGATATTAACCAGTACAAATAATTCACGCGACAATGGAACAAATTAATGCAATAGGCCGTCGCAAGAGTGCTGTGGCACGTGTTTACCTGACTGAAGGCACCGGCAAAATCACCATAAACAAAAGAGACATTACCGAATATTTCCCGTCAAGCATACTCCAGTATGTGGTAAAGCAGCCCCTTCAGCTGCTCGATGTTATGGAGAAATATGACATTAAGGCCAACCTTGACGGCGGCGGCTTCACCGGCCAGAGCCAGGCTCTGCGCCTCGCGATAGCACGCGCACTCGTCAAAATAAACGCCGAAGACAAGAAGAACTTGAAAGACCACGGCTTCCTTACACGCGACTCTCGCGTAGTAGAGCGCAAGAAACCGGGACGCCCCAAGGCACGCAAGCGCTTCCAGTTCAGCAAGCGTTAATGTTTGGCAAGCGCATCCCCGTGGCGGGAGCGCAAGCCTCGCGTTTAGCATCCAAACCCATAAGACCCGCCGGGCGGACGATAATCGGGAGCGCAGTGCGGCATGAAAGCCGCGGCGCGGCAGCCTGAACGGCAGTTACTTACGGGCTGGTTCTAACAAAACTAAAAAGGAAAGTAAACAACAACAATTAAAAAACAAAGACAATGTCAAGAACAAATTTTGATATGCTGCTCAAGGCCGGCTGCCATTTCGGCCACCTCAAGCGCAAATGGAATCCGGCTATGGCTCCCTATATCTTCATGGAGCGCAACGGCATTCACATCATAGACCTCAACAAGACGGTAGCCAAGATTGACGAAGCTGCCGACGCATTGAAGCAAATAGCAAAGTCGGGAAAGAAGATTTTGTTCGTAGCTACTAAAAAACAAGCAAAGGAAATCATCGCAGAAAAGGCCGCTTCTGTCAACATGCCTTATGTTATCGAACGTTGGCCGGGCGGTATGCTCACCAACTTCCCTACCATCCGCAAGGCCGTTAAGAAGATGGCTACCATCGACAAGCTGATGAACGACGGCACATATTCAAACCTCTCAAAGCGCGAAATACTGCAGATTACACGCCAGCGCGCCAAGTTGGAGAAGAACCTTGGCTCTATCGCAGACCTTACGCGCCTGCCTTCAGCACTCTTTGTGGTTGACATCATGAAGGAGGCTATCGCGGTGAAAGAGGCCAAGAGGCTTGGCATACCTGTGTTCGCAATGGTTGACACCAACTCAAATCCCCGTGACATAGACTTTGTCATCCCTGCAAACGATGATGCAAAGGACAGCATCGAGGTGGTTCTCGACGCTTGCTGCGCAGCCATTGCAGAAGGACTTGAGGAGCGCAAGATAGAGAAAGCCGACGAGAAGGCTGCCAAAGAGCAGGCCGAGGCTGCAGCTATGGAGGACAAACCGAAGCGCGCACGCAAGGCCCGCAAGGACGCTCCTGCCGCTCAGGAGGATGCTCCCAAGGCCGAGGCTGAGGCTCCCGTTGCAGAGGAAGCTGCTGAAGAGGCTCCTGCAGAGGCATGATTTCATTTTTGACTAACATTTAATTATATTACGAAATACGACTATGGCTGTATCAATAGCTGACATACAGAAAATACGCAAGATGACAGGCGCCGGCCTGGCAGACTGCAAGAAGGCTCTTACTGAGAGCGACGGCGACTTCGACAAGGCAATAGAAATCATCCGTGAGAAGGGTCAGGCCATCGCCGCAAAGCGCAGCGACCGCGAGACTTCGAACGGTTGTGTGCTGGTAAAGGCTTCTGACGGCTTCTCCGCAATGATAGCCTTGAAGTGCGAGACCGACTTCGTTGCCAACGGAGCCGACTTCATCGCCCTGACACAGAGCATCCTCGACGCTGCCGTAGCAGCAAAGGCGAAGACCCTTGACGAGGTTAAGGCCCTGCCGTTGAACGGCAGCACAGTGCAGGACGAGGTCGTTGCACGTTCTGGCATCACCGGCGAAAAGACCGAGCTTGACGGCTATCTCTATCTTGAGGGCGACAATGTTTCGGTTTACGACCATATGGGCAGGCACACGCTTTGCACCATGGTTCAGACCAACAAACCGGCAGAGGAGCAGGCTCACAACATCGCCATGCAGGTGGCTGCAATGAATCCGGTTGCCCTCGACGAGGCAAGCGTACCCCAGGAGGTTAAGGACAGCGAGCTGAAAGTTGCCATCGAGAAGACCAAGGAAGAGCAAATCAACAAGGCTGTCGAGGCCGCTCTGAAGAAGGCCGGCTTCAATCTCTACATCGCAGAGAACGAAGAGCACATCAACGAAGGCATCATGAAGGGCAACATCACCGAGGCACAGGCCGAGGAGATACGCAAAATCAAGAAGGAAACAGCCGAGCAGAAGGCTGCCAACATGCCCGAACAGATGGTTCAGAACATCGCGAAGGGACGTATGGCCAAGTTCTTCAAGGAGTCTTGTCTGCTTAATCAGGAGTACATCCAGGACAGCAAGATGAGCGTGTCTGACTATCTCCACGCTACAGACAAGGAGCTTACTGTCGTTGCGTTCAAGCGTTTCACGCTGCGCGCGGAGTAAATTCCGGACGGCATACAGCTGTTCCTCAAATGACATTTGACAAGGCGTCGCGCATCAAGCGCGGCGCCTTTTGTTTTTCACAGGTAAAGAAGCGCTTTTTAAAAGGCCACCTTTTGCGTTGTAAAAGGTGGCCTTTTAGCGTGCAATATGCGGCTTTTTGCATCGTAAAAGGTGGCATATTGCAATTCGTCAAAAGCCTTGATGCATTGTGTGCGGTTTGAATAGGCGTTGATTTTTACTGTAAAAGACCGAAAAAACTTGTGAAAATCGTTTGCCGGAAACAGAAAAATTATTATCTTTGCAATATTAAACCTTGATAGACTTAAAACCTAATTATTCATTAAATTATATTACCATGGAAGTTCAAGGACAAAATTTTACCCCCCCCATCAAGCCTAACAACTATTTGGCTTTGTCTATTGTGACAACACTTCTTTGTTGTTTGCCATTGGGTATTGTGGCCATCATCTACTCCACAAAGGTCAATTCGTATTATGAGATGCAGCAATATGACAAGGCGGAAAAGGCTTCCGCAGATGCCAAGAAGTATAGCATCATAGGCATTGTCATAGGACTTGTTGTCGGCATCATTTACGGTTTGTTCATGTTGTTTGCGGCAGGTGCGGCTTCGTCTTCGTATTAGATGAATGTCGTGGAGTAGATTTGCGTGTGTGGGAGCCGTGGTCGCCGTTGCGGCGGCCTTGTATTGGCTCGACCCATCACGTTATGTGCTCATGCCGAAATGCCCGTTCAAGCTGCTCACAGGACTTAGTTGTCCCAGTTGCGGTGTGCAGCGTGCAGTGCATGCGCTGCTTCATGGCGACGTGCTTGGCGCTATAAGGTACAATGTGTACCTTGTGTATGCGGGGCCTTATGCTTTAAGCTTTATAGTGCAAAGGTGCGTGCTTACGGGCGAATGGCGGCGTAAGGTCGGCAACTTCATCGAGGACAGGCGGCTTGTAGGCTTCTATGTCGTGACATATTTCGTGTGGTTTGCCGTGCGCAATGTCATGGGTATATGATGTCTTTGCGGTCTGTTTTATTCCCTGTCGTGCCATAATGCCGTCACGCCAGATTGGGGACTAATCTTAAAAGGCGGTCTTTTGCATTCCAAAAGGCCGTCAATCGCATTCTAAAAGGCCACCTTTTGCATTGTAAAAGGTGGCCTTTTGTAATGCGTTGAAATACATAGAGTTATGGCGGTAGCCGTTGATGGCAATGAAAGTTGCGTCGATATCGGTGGTGGTTTCTTGCGCAAAGCGTAAGATTGGGCGTTATTTCTGTAAAATGTTTACTGTCATTATAGCTTTTATTTGATAACTTTGCAATCGGAAAACATAAACGTTAATAATACAACGGAGGACTATATTATGAAAAGTTTTTGCGCATACGTGCCGACGGACATAGTGTTCGGTGCGGGCACGGTAAAGGAACTGCACAACAGGCGGTTGCCCGGCAGTAAGGCGATGATTGTCATTTCAAACGGAAAATCGACCCGCGCCAACGGCTATCTTGACACGGTGGAGGGCGAGTTGCGGCAGGCCGGAGTGGAAACGGTGGTGTTCGACCGTGTAGAGGCCAATCCGCTGCGCTCTACTGTGATGGCCGGGGCGGCTTTCGCACGCGACAACGGCTGCGACTTCATTCTCGCCCTGGGTGGCGGCAGCGTGATGGATGCCGCCAAGGTGATGGCATTCATGGCGGTAAATCCAGGCGATGTGTGGGACTATATAGCAGGGGGAACCGGCAAGGCGCAGCCCCGGCAGGCCGCTCCGCTGCCTCTTGTGTGCGTCACTACGACAGCCGG
>ERZ780076.172-NODE-172-length-37166-cov-10.979871_pt1 | contig 37166 bp, 33 predicted proteins | sample MGYA00511022_ERZ780076 | MGnify/ENA primary metagenome ERZ780076 (study PRJEB29588, sample SAMEA2148733) | human gut metagenome | biome: human gut; feature: human-associated habitat; material: faeces | place: Denmark | collected 2008/2010 ... | reverse complement strand
CTTCCGGCATATCTTCCGCACCGGCAGTCTCCATAGCGGACAGCAGTGTGTCCTCCGTATAGTGTTTCGGCGGTGAAGTTTTCCCTTCACGGAGACTTGCTGATACAGCTTCAAAAGTCTGTCCTTCCTGCAGCACAGGGAGAGCGACAGCTTCATTTTCTTTGTGTTCCGTTTCACTCTGCCTGATACTCATACGGTGAATCCGTTCCACCTCTTTCCAGCCGGACTGTAAAATAGTCTTTCCTTTTGCCGTAAAAGTATATCCCTGGCAGTCCAATATAGCGGTGACCGCTTCAAATCGGTGTACCTGCGTTGTGGCACAAAGCAGTCTGACGGCAAGCAGGGTAAGCACATCCCGCTCCCCGGAAGGAAGCTCTGACAGGTCTGTCCGTGCGATTTCCACAGTTGGGATAATGGCATGGTGGTCAGTCACTTTGCTGTCATCTGTTACCCGGTCAATGTCCGGCTCTCCGGCGTAGCCTTTTCCAAAGGTCATATTGTCACGCAGCCACAGGATCAGGGAAGCGGCGGTTGCCTGCATGTCCTTCGTCAAATACTGGCTGTCCGTTCTCGGATAGGTTGCCAGCTTCTTTTCATAGAGAGATTGCACATAATCAAGGGTCTGTTGAGCCGTATAGCCATAAATACGGTTACATTCCCTTTGCAGAGTTGTAAGGTCATAAAGGCGGGGAGGCTGTATAGTTTTTACCTGCTTTTCCACAGAACGCACAAAAGCGGAGTTGTGGTCACAGTCCATACGGATTTTTTCAGCCTCGGATCGTTCCGTCATTTTTTCGCCGGAAGCAGTAAAACCTCCGCAGGTGATTTCCGGCACATAAAAAGGCTTACTGATGAAGGATTCAATATCCGACTCACGCTGTACCAAAAGTGCCAGTGTCGGTGACATAACACGGCCGACATTTAGGGTGACACCATACAGGACAGAAAAAAGCCGGGTGGCATTGATCCCGATCAGCCAGTCGGCTCCTGCCCGGCAGACCGCCGCATCATAGAGCTTATCGTAATCACTGCCGGGGTGGAGATGGTCAAAGCCCTCACGGATCGCCGCATCCTCCATACTGGAAATCCAAAGGCGCTCCATAGGCTTTTTACATCCGGCATATTCATAGACCAGACGGAAGATCAGTTCTCCTTCTCGTCCGGCATCCGTAGCGCATACCACGGAATCTACCCGTTTGTCCTTCATCAATCGGCACAAAAGGGCAAGCTGCGTTTTCTTATCCTTTGGCACTTCATATTTCCAGTTTTCCGGTAGGATCGGAAGATCCTCATACCGCCATTTGGCGTACTGTTCTTTGTAAGCCTCCGGCTGTGCCAGTTCCAAAAGATGTCCCACGCACCAGCTCACCAGATAGCCGGAACCCTCGAGATAACCGTCTTTTCTTTCCGTTGCGCCTAATACTGCTGCCAGTGACATAGCAACAGAGGGCTTTTCTGCAATCACAAGTTTCATATTTTTGTAACCTCCATTTCTTACAGACTTACTTCACTGCGGTGGGGCTGCTTTGGTGCTGTGTGATCTGCCTGCTGAATCTGTGCTTTTTTATCCGAGAGCCGTCCTAAAACGCTTTTTTCCTGTCCACGCTGCAGCAGCTTTGCCTCACGGTCATAATACTGGACCTTATCCGAAAGGCGGTCCTCCGGGGCTACCTGGGTAGCATTGACCTCTCGTACCATAGCTTCCAATTCGGAAAGCTGCATGGAACCATTATCCGGCAAAATCAGCAGCTCGTGGATTGATGACGGAAGGACATAAAAATTGGTACCGAGTAATTCAGCGACTTTTTCCAGAACGCCGTCCTGCACCGATACAGATGCACCGTTTAATTTTTCCTGATTTGTCAAGATATAAATGGGTATCATTCCTATATCCAATGGTTCTTCACGGTTAAAGAGGTTTTCAGGTTTTACAGAGAAGATACTTTCTGCCATGACTTCTTCCATGTCATAAAGGCAGACAGGACTCCTTGCGTTTGCTGCCTGCACCGCATCTTTATGAAGCTGTTCTTTTGTGATACCCCACATCTGAATCATGCTTTCAGTAATGGCAACAGAAGCAGTCCCTTCCTCATTTGCTGCAACCTGAATCCTGTAATAAGCTGCCAGATCCCCGCAGGAAGTATAAGGTTTTCCTTTCAGATATTCCTGATTTGTTTCAGGATCGCACATCTGTACCGCCAGCATAGGACGGATGGCCTCATAGTTTTCCAGAACAGAGATGTCCAGCGGAACCCGGTTGTGATTTTCCACCTGAATCTGTGCGATCTGTTTCATCGCCGCATCTAAGGACAGCCCTTGTTCCACCTGCTCGGCGAGCGCTTCCAGATAGATTGTTGGTGCAGATCGTTCTCCGGGAGAAAGAATCGTCAATCCGGTCAGCAGCCGGTCGTTGCTTTTTGTTACTTCATTGATGGAAACTACTGCGTTCTGGTATTCCATAGGCAGGTATTCCTTGATATGGCTTTTTACATATTCTACAAAATTCTGATTCAATCGTTGTCCTCCTTTTTGTCCGTCAGATTTGCGTTGTGTTTGGGTTCGGAATGTTCCGTGTTCTCTTTTCCAACCTGCATAAGACACATCAGCATAACGCCGGAAACTATCCCTCCGGCAAAGGTAAGGAAATGTAAGATCAGGTTCCACATAAGCATTCCTCCTAAAAATGGGTAAAGAAAAACGCCCACTTCAAAGTGAGCGCATCAACAGGTATCTATTTTGTTTTTGGTTTCAAGTGATCCGGCAGGACGATTTCTCCAACTGGGATTTCCCGCAGTTCCTTCTTCATCCGATGGGTAAAGCGGATCGTCTTTGCTGTACCTCCGGTTTCCCGTCCGTCATATACAGCGATCACTCGGTCGGAGTGTTCCACCATATAACGATTTCTGTGGGAGTAGACGCTTGGGAGATATTTTTCCTGTATCACAACAACATCCGCACAAGCCTCCAGCAGTTCACGGGTTCTTGTTTTCTTATTTAGGCTGTCCAGACGCTTGCGGTAAGGGATCACTGCGATCAGCTCCAGTGCCGGGGTGGTCTGCTTTCTTTCCAGCACCAGCTCCACAAAATACTGGTCTACGCCATCTGCAAAACCGCTCATAAAACAGGTGAACCCATCTGTAACAGCAGCATCGATCTCATGTGCCAAGGCTGTTTTTATTTTGTTGATCTCATTCTGCGGTAAATCCCTGTGTCCGGTAACACAGCAAGTTTTTCCTTTCATCGGTCATCCCTCCATCTGATAGGTAAAATTCTTCACTTTTCATATAGTAATAGATTTAATTTAGCAAGTCAACGATAATACCCTTTTTCCTTTTGCGGATAATAAAGGGGCGTGAGGTACAATCTATTACAGAATGGGAGGTGAAGGCGATGTATGAAGATTTTGTCCCGGAACGATTAGCGAAGCTGCGGACACAAAAAGGAGTTTCCGCACGCGATATGTCTTTATCGTTAGGTCAGGCAAACAACTACATCAATAATATTGAGAATAAAAAGTCACTTCCCGCTATGCAGTCTTTTTTCTACATCTGCGAATATCTGGGTGTGACACCGCAGGAATTCTTTGATGAAGGAAATACCTACCCGGAAACCTTAAAGGAATTCATTGCAGAGGCAAGACAGCTTGATCCTCAATCCATGCAATATATCCTCGGTATTATGAAAGAACTCAATAGCAGAAAGTAAGCGGTCACGGTAATGGCCGCTTTTTTCGTGACTTTCTTTATTATATTTTATAATGTTCTCGAAATGTCCGCTCCCTATACCGATAAGTATTCAAAAACTGTTCTCCAAACAGCCTTTTTCTATTCGCCGGTACTGCCAAAGCTGCCGGTTCCTCGTTCTGTTCCCAGATCGGTTACAAAATCCGCAATGACGATCGGCGTGATCACAAGCTGCCCGATACGGGCTCCCTTAAAAAGAGACTGCGCCTGATTGCTTACATTGCTGATGATCGCATGGATCTCTCCACGGTAGCCGGAATCCACAGGCGGCAGTTCACAGACCAGACCTTTTACCGCCATGCTGGTACGGGGAAAGATATATCCCGCATATCCATCCGGTATTTCCAGTCCAAAACCCAAAGGAATTTTGGCGATTTCTCCGGGCTGTAAGGTACAGTCATAGGGCAGATAAACATCCGCTCCGGCATCATTGCCATGCGGACGGTAAGGACGCTGGTGCTCCGGTACGCCAAAGTCGATCAGTTTTATTTTCATCGGCAGTCTCCTTCCCAAAGAGCAGGATAATCTTTTTCCAAAATATCCTCTGGCGTCATATTTGCCTGCAGTTTTCGTCCGCAGGTCATTTTCCCTTCCAGACATCGATCCATCTGACAAAAAGGCCCGGTCAGTGATGGGGCAAACAAAGTAGGGCTTAGTTCATAAAGTTCTTTCCAGACCTTTAGCAGCACGATCCTTGTTTCATCTGTATTTCTCCGGCATACCCGCTGGCTGATGATATGTTTCCACTGATAAGGGGTGGCGCTGATGAGCAGTACATTCCGCAATCCCTGGGGCGTGGCATAGCCGGCCGCATCGTGCCCGCTTCCGGCAGTGCACAGGGCTTCATAACATTTCATGCTTTCATTACAGCTTTTTAAGTACAGTTCCCGTACCACTGCCGGAGCCGTCATAATAGAATACGGGACAGCGAAATCCGCCTGTCCCGTATAGTTGCTGTACTGCAGCGATGCGCTCATAAATTTTACTTCGTTCTGGTGGCGGGTGATCTGCGCCAGAAAACGCCTGCTGGCGCCGACAATGGCTACCGTGATCACCGCAAATTTCTGGATGGTAGGATGGGGAAGCGCCCCCATAGCTGCTACTGTCTGAACGCTGAATGATTTTTCGTAGAGCTCCATCAGGTCGTCCATTGAGGCAATCTTATGTCCCTGCTGGGTAAGCCTTGCCGCAAAGACCATGTTTTTTTCTGCTTCCGCTACCGCCTGGCAGTTCAAAATTTTTACTTCAATCTGTTTAATTGGTATGTCCCTCCTTTACAATCGCTTTCAGTAAGAACAGATAGTTAAGACTGTCTGTGATCTTTTCGTCCCATGTGTCCATCGGATAAACTGTTTCCTCGGCAAAGCACATATCGTATAGAGAAACAATATGCTTTGCCAGCATACCGGCAAGGGCACGCTGGGGCGTTGTGTGCTGTAAAGTTGCCGCTGCCTTAAATGCACCCAGCCGGTCCGGATCATCCCCGGTGTATTCTTTGGTTTTCCGTTTCAAGGTATCAGCACAGAGCCGCACCTGTTCGTCAAAAACGGCATTGACTTCATTTTGCGTAATATAGCATCCCTCCTTTGAAAACAAGAAACCGGCTATTCTAAAGCATCTTAGAATAGCCGGCAAATAAATGGATATGTAATTGTTTATAGTGTATTGATCTCTTTTTCCAGTTCCTGGACCGCTGCTATGACTGTCTCAAATGTCGGAATATCCCCATACAACATATCCTGCATAGAGTTATAGTCCGTTTCCAATGCTGCGAACCGATATTCCGGCGGGAGTAATTTTAATGTGCCCGGCACAGCCTCCGGGTACTTCGCCCATGCTCTGGGATAGAATTTCATTTTGAAATCTACAACTTTCTTCAGGAGATCCAGCCTGGAAAAAGCAGCTTCTTTGACCGGTGTTGCAGCCATGCGGTAGAGATCATAATAATGTCTGGAATACCGCTGCGGCATTTCCAAATGTTCCGGTCTGTTCGCTTCATGGTGCAGGATTGTGGCTTTTTCCCAGAAGGTCCGTTCCGGGGCAACGGTAAGGATTGCGGTTTCTTTTTGCTCAAAAATCTTCGGATAATATTTTGCCGCGTATGGTTCGATCAGCGCTGTTTTTGCAGGAGTCCACGCTGCCAGCGCACCAATCTCTAAACGGATCACCTGTAAAGTCGCCGTATTCGTAAAAAGGTGCGGATAGGCGAAAATGACCGTCTGTTTATCCTTTTCATCTATGTAGACATTTGCTTCACAACCGATTTCCTGGGATAAGCCGGCTTTGACTGCCGGGCAGAATGTTTCGGACAGAAATACCTCTGCACGCACATTGGCTTCTTTGTTAAAAGCATCCTGTTTTGTATTGGAACGTTTCTCCCATGGTTCATCTTTGCCATATCCCAATACACGCCAGTCCAGAATCAAATCAATATCTTCTGAAAACCGGCTGATCAGGTGAAAGGCTTTTGAAAGGCTGGTACCTCCCTTAAAGGTGATGGACTCTTTCCATGGTGAGCGGTGAAATAAATAATCCAGCGTAAAACATACCCAAAAGTCTTTTTCCACGATGGCATCATTCAGCCCCATTTTATCTGCTGTATTTCTGAACAGCTCCCTGCGGTCGTTATCTGAAAGTCTTGCTATATTTCTCATTGTACCTTTTCACCTCCACAAATCTGCCGTATCGTATCGTAAACCCAATCCGTAGACTCGGTTGCTTCCTTCAAACAAGCCTGTTTATCCTTGTCTGTCAGTTTTTCGGAAAGCATCTGTATGACTTCTGGCGTAACATTCGATCTGCCAAGCGTTTTTAATGCCTGTATAACCAAACTTGTCATATAGGACAATCCGGTAATCTCCTTATTGGTCCGGTGCTTAAATTCCAGCTTTGTAGAGTTCCACTCGTAGGTCTTATATGGACCATCGCTGATATAGGACCATACTGCTGTTACCTGTGTTGAAAGACCTAACAGGTTCAATGCTGTATTCCCACATGGGGCAATCGTCCAGTGATAACTTCGTGCCAATGCGTTCGCCACCGCTTCCGGGTCTGCCGCCACATATTCATCCAGAAGTTTGCTATATTTTGGTTTTTCATAAACTCCTTTCAAAATACGGCGCAATGTTCCTGATTGCACTAAACGGCTTAAACTTTGACGAATAGTGGATGTATCTGCAATATCCGCAAAATCAGACATCACAAAAACAGTTCCATCTTCAAGAGAAAGAACACGCTCTCGTATTCGTTTTGTATATCCGTTGTCCACAATACCGCCTCCCTTCATGTCACGAATATTATATATTATTCGTGACATGATTGCAATAGGTCCTATTCCTCTTATTTTGAGTGTTCCCATTAAAAATCTGATTTATACATCAAAAATCAAAAATTTTGCAAGGCAGTACAGTTTTCATATATGTCACATATTTTATATATTATTCGTGACATCAGGCAGTTGGCAGGTAGATCCAGTCGTGCATCAGGCACACGCTGGGTTCATCCTCCCTGGGAACCAGACGGTAGGTACATTCCCCATAGACCGTGCGTTTGTCCTCGATCTCCATGCCATAGGCTTTATAAAAGCGGTATTCCAGATTGGAGATAATACAGCGCAGGGTTTGCAGAGCCTCCCTTTGAGCTGATACGATCAGGTCACGGTCAATGCTGCGCTTCAAAAACAGCAGCGATTTGTAAAGCTGTACCTCTGTGCGGTAAGGGCGGCAGTCTTTCGTTTCCAGCCATCCGCAAAAAGCGACCGGTCCGCTCTGGATCACACTGCGGTCCGGGTGATAATACTCATAGCAGTCCAGGTTTGCCGTATTCAGAAGATAGAGCATTTCCCGGACTTCATTTTCCGGCATGTCGTAAAACCGCAAAAGCGAGCGGTAAAGATGGACATAGCCGGGAATGGAAATCATGGTATTTACCATAAAATAAAATCCTCCTTGTAAACAGCAGGTGCGGGAGCTTTTGCCCCCGCACCGTCTAAAATCTATATTTCGTTATCTACTTTCACGAGTTTTCCCATGACAAGAAAGCGTCCTGTGCCGCCCGGCGTACAGGTAGAAAGGGTCAGTACCTTATCGCTGCAGGTCACAGTCACATCACTTTCCACCGCAGAACGTTCCTTCATAGCTGTAAGCCAGGTAGTATAAGCACCGTCATCCTTCCAGGAAAGCTGCCAGGGAGAAGTTTTACTGCCGGATTCTTCCGGTTTTGCTGCAAATGCCGTAAAGATCTCCATGACATAACCCCCCTTCGGAGTAACGAGATACATCTGCCTGTGAGTATCAAAGTAACTTTGTTCATCGTACCGGTTCAGCAAGGCAAACATGGAACCATCCCGCATATTATGACCGTAAATGATCGTATTGCGGTCTGAAAAATCTGCCCGGTTTTCATAGTCGGCAAACAGGCAGCCAACCTTGTTATAGGTCCCGTCATAAAGATGGTTCAGGTAATACTCGTTGTTGTCGGTATGCGTCACCGGATAATTGAGCACCGTATCAGGAAGAGAAAGCCATCCGATGATGTCCGGTCCATTTTCACGGAGCGTTTCAAAGTCTACCGAAGGCAGGACAATATCGGCATCGTCCCGTTTTGGTTCTGTCGGATCGGGTGCCGACTCCGGGGAAGCTGTCTGCTCCGGTACTTCCACATATCCGGCAAGATCTCGATAGGCATCTTTACTCTCAGCATACTGGTTCAAGTCACGGAACACCAAAAAACCGCTGCCAAGAGCCACCAGAACGCAGAGTGAAAGGACAGAAACCCCGACAGCCGTTCTTTTCGGGGAAGTCCTGCTGTATTTTCCCTTTTTGAAATAATACACAGCAAATACGCTGCCACCGATCAGTACGGCTGCCAGCAGTCCGCCATACAGGAAAATATACGGATCATCCCCGGTCTGCGGTACCGGCTTTTGAGGGGTGGAAGGATTGGAGGGAACAGAAGGCTTTTCCGGGTTCTTTGGGTTATCCGGCTTTTCCGGTTTTTCATTAAAGAACTGGACTGTAGATGTCTGATCTGCCTTGATCTCCACCGTAGCGGCATCAGGAATGATGTAATCCTTGCTTGCCCGGTTTGCAACTTCTGTTACGGTATAAATACCGACACGAAGGCCCTTAACTTCAATCACGCCGGATTTTGGAGTGGTGAATGTCTCGCAGTAGGAGCCGTCCGCACTCTTAACCTCGATGGCAAAACCATCTTTGCGCCCGTCGCTGGAATCCTTTGTGATCTTTAAGTTGCCGCGGTAAGCCTCATTGGTAAACCCGTGCCCGGCTTCTCCATTTTCCACAACTGCGACCTGTCCATCTTCTGTGATGGAAAAATAGTAAGCGTTTGAGTCAGGCTGATAGCCCTCCGGCGCTTTGCTTTCTTTGATAAAGTAGCCGCCAGCCAGAAGGTTTTCCGCCGTATGATAGCCTGCATCGGTTTCTTTCAGCGTACCGATCTTTTGATCGTCAGGATCATATTCCTGGTTGGCGTTGGAATCCGCATACAGGTCGAACACTGCACCGGGCAGGAAGCGCAGGAAAGAATTCTTGTCTTTCTTATCCTCCTTTTCCACAGGGGACGGTTCCTCCACAGCTTCGGTTTTAGTTACCTGCACACTGCCGCGGATCAGGGTGTTTTCCACACGGATCTCGATATGCTGTCCGTCTGCACCGATATATACATGGTGCTGCTGCGGGCTTACCGTATAAAGGTCAGGGGCAGAGATCTCCTTGACGATCCAGTGTCCGTAAGGAATGTTCTCAAAGGAAAAACTGCCGTCTTTTCCGGTAATAGCAGTAAGCAGCGCATTTTCTTCAGTAAATTCTTCGGTATCAGGTCTAAACAGACCCATGAGCGCACCGGCAAGCGTGACATCCTCGCCGCCTTCCGGGTTTTCCCCGACTTTTACACCGTCTACACGCCCACGGAGAAGTTCATTGGAAACAGCCTCGCCTTCATTGACAAGGATCTGTACCAGGGCGGTTTCCTGACCAGCATACTCAAAGACAACCGGATATTCCTGATCCGAAAGGATATAGGCGCCGTTGGTTGTGCGTTCCTTGACATAATAGCTGCCAAAAGGCAGGTCGGAAGCGAAGGAAGCGCTGTAACCGCCGGATTCCTCAGACGAAACAGAGACCACTTCCAGAAGTCCACCTGCCGGGATTACGCTGCCATCTGCCGCCGTCAGGTCTGCGGAAGCATAAAGTCCAAAGGAAATATCCTTATATTCCTCGTTCATGCCAAGACCGAACAGGTCATCGGTCTCCATTGCCTTGAAAAGTGTGACATCCACTTTCTGGCGTTCGTCATAAAGACCGGCCGCTGTCTGTGTAACCTCTATGGTCTCACCCGCATAGGTCAGTTCCACATATTCCGGTTGAGGATTCAACACACAGCCGGAAGGCGCCTGACGTTCCTCCAGACGATAACGGCCAAGATAGAGAGACCCGCTTTTCGCTGTGCCGTCCTCGCCGGTCGTAAGTGTTTCCACAACCGTATCTTTTTCTGCCCGCAAGGTACCGTCACCGGTATAAATATCTTCATCTGCGATCACATCATAGACCGCTCCAGGAAGTCCGGCAACCTCATATACCGGTTGGTACAGTCCGTCGTTTTCCTGGACAGAAGCAAATACTTCTCCGGTCTTTGTGATGGTAAGCTGGCCTTTCTGCGGCATATTGTACTGCGTGACCGTCACAACCGCCTCGCTGCCGTCAATGGTAAACGGTACCGGCTGGTCGGAAAGCACATAGCCGTAAGGAGCAGCTACCTCATAAAGTTCATAATCCCCGGCGGCCAAAGGCTCCGGCAGCATCAGCCAGCCCTCGTCAGAAACATAGAAGGTATTCAGTGTTTCCGGGTTCGGATAGTAGACGGTCTGGGTGATAAATTCCCCGGTGGAAAGATCCTTGATCTGAAAACCGGTTCCGGTCACAGGGATAATCTTTCCGGTCTCTGCGTCACATTTTTCAACTTTCAGACGGGCTGTGATGGTGCGGTTGTTCAGGATATAGCTGTAAGTCTTTCCGTCAGAGGAAATGAATACCGTAAAGTCCGGGACAAAGGCTTTGCCTTCCTCGCCTGCGATTTGATGGACCGTATAATGCCCATACGGAAGCGGTTTACTGGAAGCAAAACCATCCGCATCCGTGGTAAGAAGGTCGCGTTCACTTTCCTTTGCCGCGTCATAGCTTCCGGCTGCCTTTAAGTAAATTTCAAAGACTGCGCCTGCTTCCGGGCGTTCGATGATACCGGCATTGGGATCGTCGGTATTTTCGCCCTCAGGCACATCCGGGTCCAGGTCATCGGTGTGCTTGACAAGCTGGATATTTCCGTAAATAACCGTTTCCGTCACCTGATTTTCTGTGGTATTGAGTTCCACTTCATACAGGGAAGGGGATGCACCCACTTCATAAACGGTTTCATTCAGAAGATACCCGGTGCTCGGTTCGATCTCCCGGATCGTCCAGTTATCCCCGCACACATAATAGCGAGTCATAAAGCTGCCATCCGGCCCGGTAGTATAAGTGTCGATCAGTTCGCCATCACGGAAGATCCCATAGGTCGCCCCTGCAAGCGTGGCGTCCCCCTGGGCATTTCCGGTATCAGCGTCGCTCTTTACCACATGGACGCGGAACTTCTTCAGGATATTGCTGAAATGTACCGAAGAAGTTTGCCCGCTTTCAATGGTCACGTACTGTGCGGAAGGGGTCACATAGCGGTCCACCGGCAGCTCTTTTACCAGATAGGTTCCCGGCAGGAGCTTCTTTTCAATCTGGCCGTTTTCTCCGGTCGTGACTTCCTCATTGACTTCATTTCCCAAAATGTCCGTACCGGAAATATGGAAGGTGATACCGGAAACAATGCCGTCCTCACTGGTCTTGACAAGTTTTGCAGTACCGTAAGTTTCCGTTTTGATCTTTACAAAGAAGGAAACCGGATCGCTGGCGCCGGTCATCATGGTCTGGTAGCCTGGTCTGCCCCAGATCAGCATGTCATTTGCCACCGGGATATTCTTTCGGAATTCAAACAGCACCGGGTCCATCATCATCTGCCTGCTGGTAAAGGTGTATTCATTTCCGTTTCTTGTCACAGAAACGCCGCTGCCTTTCAAAGCCTCCAGGTCGATCTTCAAGTTGTTGGTATCTGTGACCGTCAGGGTATAGACCTTTTTTTCTACATCCCATTTCAGTTCCAGTTCCGGTGCTTCGCTTTTCTTAGAAGAAGTAAAGGAAGGGACTGTGGAATGGGAAGCGACCTGTGCCAGAATCCAGTCATAGGCTTTTTCAGCCGGTCGTCCGGCGATCACGCTGAAATACTGGTCACCATCTGCGTGGCCGTTTCCGTGGCGGTTGTACGGATCGCTTCTAAGCTGCTGCTGGTATTCCCAAAGGATGATCTGGGTTGCCATCTTATAGTCATCCTCGTTGATCCCGGAAACAGGGAGCGTCGCACCGGGTTTCCAGCCATAGATCGCAGTCAGGGTGATCCCCCTCCTTGCCTCGGCAGGAAGCAGGTTCAGGTATTGGCTGTTGGTCCCGCTTTCTGAAACATAGGTGTTTTCCGAAGTATGGTAAGGAATCCCGCTCTCCACACAGTAAACCTGATGGCTGATCCCGTCAGAATCCGTCAGCATATAGTGCCGGTAAGCATTGCCCCCGGAACTGGTGTGTACGTCGATGGTTCCGTCTGCATGGTAGGCAAGATAGGTGTAAGGTGCCGGGGCGCGGTAGTGGTTTCCATCAGAGCCCACATACTGGTCGCCCAGCCAGGAGCTTGCCGTTTGTCCGACAGACATGGCAAAAGCCTGAGCCGGAAGAAGCCCCAAAATGCTTGCCATACAAAGCAAAAACGCCAACAGCTTGCGAAAGCCGCGGCGCCTGGTTATGATATGTTCCATGAAAAAATCCTCACTTTCATAAAATCTAAAAGGACAGCCTTATTTGCTGTCCTTGTCGTCAAAATCATCCTCGGAAAGATATTCCGGTTCCCCGTATGCCTCATCCGGGTCAAAGCCTTCTCCATAACCGTCATCCTCAAATTCCGCATCGTCCTCGGCCTGCTGTTTCGGACGCACGATTTTTACATAGTAACCGATCCCGCCGACCGCAAGTAAGGCAGCAAGGATAAACAGGATCGTGCCGACACTGCCGGTCTCTTTCTTCGGCTTTTCCGGTTCAGCCGGTTTTTCGGTTTCCGTCGGCTTTTCTTTTCCTTTGCAGCCACTCAAGTCATTTTTGCAGACCGGACAGCCGGTATTGACTTTTCCTGCCTCACATTTTTCGGTGCAGTTGCAGCTTTCTTCCTGGGGAATCATGCTCATGCTGCCATTGTTCTTTTCTGCAAGCGCCATCAGGTCGGACTCTGTGACGCCGTTTAAGAAGTAGACATTGTTATCTTCCCGTTTCCCGTCGATCACCAGATAAAAGACATTGCCCGCGTCCGTAGTGATGGTGTAAAACTGTTTTTCCCCATCCGTACCGCTGATGTTGTCCTGTACCGTTCCGGTGCCTTCCGGGGTAAATGCACCTTCCGGGATCGCAGAAGTATTTTCCTGCTGTCCGGTACTGTTATCTGAACCGGAAGAATTTCCGCCGCCGGAAGGGGTTGCAGCGTTTGAGCCGGAAGGTTTTTCTTCCTTAGGCGGTTTTGTCTGTGTACCGGACGGACTCTGGGGTGCTGCCGCAGCAGGTTTCTTTTCAGGAGCCGGTTCTTTGTAATACGGATTATCCAGCTTTACCACATCAGAACGGTTGCCGGCATAATCTTTTGCGTATATGCTTACCTGTTTTTCTGTTCCTGCATAATCTTTTAGTGCAACCGACGCTTTCCCATCGGTGAGGGAGTTGATACGGTTTTCATCAACAAAGACCGCCTCCACGCCGGATAGATCGTCACTGCTTTCTATTTTCAGGGCATCGCCCTCCAGGGAAGCAGTCAGCGTTGGCGGTGTGGTGTCTTTGGAACCGCCGGCATGAGCCGTTACAGGTAATGCGCTGACACTTACAAGAAGCGTAAGCGCCAGCAGCAGGGAAAGTTTTTTAAGCCTCATGCACATCCTCCTTCTCCTGCGGTAAAACAGTTTCCGAAGGGGCTGCCTGCTGTGATTTCAAAAAATCCGCAAGCTGCTGGGGCGTCAGTTTGAAACTGCGCGCCACCGCCACATAATCGGTATTTTCCAGTTCTGTTTTCTGTTCCTCCAGCTTATGGAGCTTTGCCTGCATTTCCGCAATCTTTGTTTTGGTCTTTTCAATTTCCTTTTCCAGTTTTTCAATTTTAGGATTCAATTTATTACCTCCAATCTGTTAAGGCAGACGCCCAAATGTATAAAAATGCTGCTGCCAGTAGCTTGTATTGATGTTTGCATAAGAAATCGGGTCTCCACAGTGGATCATCATTCCATTTCCCACATAGATCCCTACATGGCTTGCGCCGCTGGTGTTGTAGGTCCCCTGGAAGAAGATCAGGTCGCCCGGTTTTGCATCCGCACTTGATACCGGCGTACATACACCTAAAAGACCATCCGCGGTCAGCCTTCCGAAATTCCAGCCAACGCCGCAGTTGTTGATCACCCAGGACACATAGCCGGAACAGTCAAAGGAAGTGGAAGGGCTTGCGCCTCCCCATACATACGGATAGCCAAGATATTTTTCCGCCTCGGCCATCATTGCGGCAAACTGTTCATCCGCAAGGGCTTCCGGTGGAATGTCATAATCGAAGTAGTTTCCTGTGCCGCCTGAACCAACTTCCGGCAGGTGCCGTTCGCTGGTATCGCCGGTATCGGCAAAATACAGGGGATTCAAATACTGGCCGTCAACCAGGACTTCTAAGTGCAGGTGGGCCCCGGTAGAATTTCCGGTATTCCCGACCTTTGCAATCACATCCCCGGCTTTGACCTCCTGCCCGGCAGAAACAAGGATCTGGGAACAGTGCCCGTATTTGGTCGTCAGGGTATGTCCTTCGTATGCCTCGCCTTCAATAGCGACACACAAGCCATAACCGCCGACATTTCCCGCAAGGGTGACCGTTCCGTCATGCCCGGCAAGGATCTCTGTGCCCTCCGGCATCCCGATGTCCACACCGGTGTGATAGTTCTTTTCCCCACTGATGGGATGTACCCGGTAGCCGTAATAACTGGTCACATAAGGGAGCCAGTTGGTGCCAAAGACATTTTTGACATACTGGCGGTTTCCTTTTGTCTGCAGCAGGATCTCGCAGATCTCTTTCTGGTCTGCGTTCATCCGGGAAACGACCAGGTTTTCTAGAGGTGTGACTGTGAGCTTGACATTTAAGATGCGCCATTCATAAGGCACTTCCTCCTGGGTTTCTTCCCCGGTTTCCGGATCAACGGAAGTTTCGGTGCGGTAACGGATCTCGGTTTCTTCTGAAAAGGACAGGGTATATTGTTCCTGGAAAAGCTGCCGCAGCACGCTTTCCACTTCATCGTAAGTAAATCCCTGATAAGCAGAAGTCAGATACCCCATCAGCACATACGGGTCATGCTCGATTGCGCCCAGGTTATACTGGTATTCGTCATAGCCGGGGCGGTCTGATTCCACCCGGTCTATTTCCATTTGCAGATCCGTTTCCCATTCGGTATAGGTAAGCTCCGCCTGGTTGATGTCCTGATCATCTGCAAGATAGGTAGAAGCAGCCAGACTTCCCAAACCGCCGGTCCCGATATTGGAGAACGTGGAAAACAGGGATGTGATCAGGAAAATTACCAAAAGGAGAAGCAGGAGGACAAGGCAGATTACAGGGTGCCGTTTGACCGCATGGACAATACCGACGCTGACCCTCTCTGTTGCGACTGCGGCATTTTTTGCCTGTTTCCCGGCTTCACGGGCAGCCTTGGCATACTGCCTTTTCAGTTTTTGTTTCTGCCATATCCGGGCAATCGCATGTTTCTTCAGCTCCGGGTGGTCGCTAAGAGCCTGCCGGTAAGCAAGTCTTGCGTTGGCCTTTGCTGATTTTTGCTGTAATTTCGCTGCCTTTCGGTAGGGGGCAGTTTTATGCCGGTGATATGCCGTGCGAAGCCCTGCCTCGCCCACAAGTTCAGAGCGGTGGGATGCCTTGATCCCCACATTTTCATCCTCTGCCTCATAAATCTTTTTATGGGCGTAACCAATGGCAGTATTGGCGCCCGCCTTGACCGGACGCAGTGGTACAGGCCCTTTTACATGGGCCTTTTGTGATTTGACCTCCTTTTCAAATTTTAAGTGTTTTTTGGCTTTTCCGGTCTCCGGGTCGGAAACCGTCTCCATGCGCAGTTTCTTCCGGGCCGGCAGACGATTTTGTGCCTGCTCTGCTTTTTGTGCAGTACGTTCGGCCTTCCGCCTTGCATGGGTGAGCTTTTTATCCTCTGTCTGCGGCGGCAGTTCATCCGCAGTAAATTCCAGCTTGGATGTTTTTGGCGGTTCGCTATCCACACCCTTTTCCTTCTGCGCTGCCTGTTCCTCCGCCTGTGCCGCTTCCTGAAAACGCTGTTGATATTTGTTCCCATGCTGATGTGTCCGGTAACGGTGTTCCTGACTGGATCTGTCTGTGCTGTCCGGTGTGGCTGAGCCTTCGGAAGAAGGAGCATATTTTCCGGTATCATGGTCTGTCGCATTCTCTGTTACAAGAAAACGTCTGGAAGCCTCCTGCCGGAAATTGCTTCGCACGTTGTCCTGTATCGGGGGCGCTGTCCTGGCAGCATCCGGTGTCTCAAAGTGTTCCGAAAAACCATCCAAAGCGGTTGCATACGCTTCGCCCTGTTCCAACAAGGACTCCGGTGTTTCCGGTGACAGATGGGAAAATTCCGTCTGTACAGGGATGTCCTGCCTGTGTGTCTTGCCGTTGACAGAAGAAGGGGTGTCCCGTGCCCTGCGCAGGTCAAAATCCTGTTCGGTCTGCCTGGCTGCCGGCTGATCCTCCCCGTGGGAATCACGCACCGGCATCCGGGTATCTTTACGCTTCCTTTGAAATTCCCTGTCGTGTGCCATTGTTCTCACCTCCGATCCATTTTAATTTTTGCCTCATGCTTTGGTCCCCGCCACTTCATCCGGTCTTGTGGTAAGCACGCTGTACAAGAGTGTGTCCTTCGGGAAGTGGTCCACAAAGGGGATGATCACATTTCCAAAGAACAAAAGCCCCTCGCCGGGACCGGAATGGGTCACATACGAAAGTTGGTGCGGGGAGATCCCCAACTGCTTTGCCAAAATCTGACGGTCTCCCTGGGCCTGGTTGAGCATATAGATAAAGTCCGAGTTCTCAAAAATATTTTCGATCTCACGGGAAGCCAGAAGGTCCTTGACATTCTGCGTTAAACCTGATGGGATTCCGCCCCATTTACGGAAGCGTTTCCAGATCTCCACGCTGAAACTTCCTGTCTGCCCTTTCAAAAGAAGATGGAATTCGTCGATATAGAACCAGGTTGTTTTATGTTTGGAGCGATTGGCCGTGACACGGTTCCACACCGCATCCTGCATGATCAAAAGCCCGATTTCCTTTAAGGCTTTTCCCAGTGACTTAAGCTGGAAACACAGTACCCGGTGTTGATCCATCTGGATATTGGAACGGTGGTTGAACACGTTAAGGGAACCATTGACATAGATTTCCAGTGCCGTTGCGATATTCTGTGCTTCCGGTTCAGACTGTTTCAAAAGCAGCTCGTAAAGATCGCCTAAGATCGGCATATTTTCCGGGCATGGGTTCTGCAGGTATTCCCGGTACACCAGTCTGGTACAACGGTCGATGATCGTCCTTTCAATAGGGGAAAGCCCTTCTTTGCCGCCGATGATAAGGTCGCACAGCGACAGGATAAAATCACTTTTCAAAGTAATTGGGTTTTCATCATCGGAATAGTCCAGATTGATGTCCATCGGGTTGATGTAGTTCGTGGAAGTAGGAGAAATATCAATGACCTGCCCCTGGGAACCGAACTGCTGTACCAGCGGCCCATACTCATTTTCCGGGTCAGCGATAATGATGTCGTCCTCCGTCAGAAGAAACACATTGACGATCTCACGCTTGGCAGAGAAAGATTTACCGCTTCCTGGGGTACCGAGAAACAGCCCATTGGGATTTTTCAGCGTTTTTCTGTTCGCCATGATCAGGTTATTGGAAAGGGCGTTCAGACCGTAATACAACGCCTCGCCCTCCTGGAACAATTCACAGGTGGTAAACGGTACAAAGATCGCTGTGCTGCTGGTCGTAAGCCCGCGCTCAATTTCAATCTGGTTCGTGCCAAAAGCAAGCGAGGACATAAGCCCCTGTTCCTGTTGGTAATCCAGCCGTTTTAAGGCACAGTTGTATTTCTGTGCCACACCCGAAGCGGCAAAAATATCATTAAACAGCTTCTGACGTTTGGCAGCGATATTTTCCACCAGTACCGTCACAAGGAACATGCGCTCATTGCGGCTCTGTAAATCCTGCAAAAGATTTTTGGCTTCCTCTCCATAGGTGGCAAGGTCGGTGGGAATGATGTCCATGTCATACCCGGATCGGACCGCTTTCTTTTGTTCCTCAATGGTCATTTTCTGCAGGTCCGACATTTTACGCTTGATGTTTCGGATCGCCTGCGCCTGGTCGATAGACTGGATATGCAGGTTGACGGTCACGGCGTCGTTTAAGTCAAGAAGATCCGCTAAAAGCCGGTCGGTAAGCTCCGGCGCCAAAATCTGCAAAAAGGAGACAGCACCGGAATGGTCGCCTACCCGGAATGTCTTTCCATCCTTTGAAAAAGACAGCCCGGATGGGGAAATGAAGTCTTTGGTAGAAAGACCAGTCTTAGGCAGATCCGACCACTGGAAATGAAACTTTTCCTGACCGTCCGGGTGAAGCTGGCTGTGAAGAAGTTCCAGACGTTCCAGTCCGTTTAAGGATCTCGCCTGAACTCCCAGGGTCTTGAAATTTGCCAGCACATCCGTTTCAATGCGTTCCAGACGCATTTTCGCAGTACGCAGGTCATCTGCCTCGATTCCAAAGGTAATGTATTTGCGTTTGGTGAGACCGTTATTTCCTTTCTGCAACTGGTTCTTTAACATATCCCCGTATTCCCTGCGGATTCCGTCATACTCGTCGCCGCGGGGAGGGATGTCAATGCTTCTGGTAAAATCCTGCATATTGGCCCGCTGGTTGATAAAGGTAAGCTGCACATGGATCGAGGCATCGAAGTAATTTAAGAAATCGCAGTAACCCTCGAAGATCTGTGCTTTATCATCTGCCTGTGCAAGCTGATAGTTAATATCAAAAAACTGCACCGTTTTGGTGTAAAGGGTATCAGTCAGCCGGCAGATCCCATCCCGGTACATTTCACGGTAGGGGATGCTCTGCTGGACCGTCTGCGGGGCATCTGCTTTCAGCCCGGCAAAAAAGCCGCCTTTTTTAGACGGCTTGGAACGGGCAGACTTAGTTTTGCCCTGCTTTGCATCGGCTCTGGTCTTTTTGGCCTGCCTGATATTTTTTTGCAGACGCTTTTCCTGAGCTTCCTGCTGCTTGTTTTTTGGCAATCTTTGTAACCTCCTTCTTTGACATAGATTTATACAGGTTATCCGTCCTGTATGGACGGTCCTTCGGCCAGAGCTTATAACGGAGCCGGTTCTTCAAGATCTTTTCTGCCGGCTGCCCGTCACGCTCATACATGGCGAAGAAGAAAAAGGGCATCATCAGCCCGATCATCAAAAGTACAGCCGCCGAATTGCCGATCGCCCCGCGGGTAAAGAAATACACCGGAAGGCCGACAAGTCCGGCAAGGCTGAAACAAATAAGCTGGCGCTTCGTCAGATTGAAGGCCAGCTTAGTCTTAACTTTGGTTAAATCCTTTGGTACAGGTACATAAGGCATCTATACACCTCCCATCGTAATATAATTTCCGGCCCATTACCGTGCACCGAAATCGCGTACCGGTTTCTCCGCAGCCGGACATTCCCGCACTTCCTGAGCCGCATTTTGCAGCCGTGCCAGGACAGAAACAGCCGGCTCTCTCTGACACAGGTATTCCTGGCTGTCTCGGATTCCGGCAATATTTTCCCGAATATCCATATCCACGTCGAACACATCTGAAACCGGCATAAGCCAACGGTCTGCAAAGTATTTCAAAGGATTCTCAAGCGCCAGCACATCATCCAGCATTTCATCCCTGAACTCAAACTTTGTTGTCAGATAGGAATACGCCTCCTGCATGGCTGTAATTTCAGCAGCTTTTTCAATTAAGGATTCCTTATCTCTTGACATAAGGCTTTCCCTGTAAGCAAAGTAATTCTGTCCCAGCCGTTTCATCAGGAGCGTATATTTGTCCTGTGCGGAAGGTTCGCTTGTGAAATGTTCAAATTTTTGCTCTGCATCAATTTCTTTGAGAAGATCGCAGATCGGGAAACTGTGTTCATGGTTATTTTCTTCCCAGCACCATCGGGCTACATCCAACGGGTCCTGAAAAGAAAGAAGTGCCTCTACTTCCGCCGGAGTAAATACATGCTCAACCTTCAGATAATAGTGGAGTTCCGAAAATCCCTGCAACTCGTAAATGCTGCCGATGTTCTGTGCATCCAGCATATCCGCATGAACCTTCAAACACTCGTCCAGCCGTTCCATAAGCAGCCGCTTTGCATCTTGTTCTATCAAAATCACCCCTTTCGCTCCGGCATAGTCAGCGTACAGTTCACTTCATTGCCCCATACATCCCAGCCGGGAGTCTTTTGTCTTGCAAACAGTTCCACTCTGGGCTGATCGCCCATGAGTTTTACGATCTTATCCCGCACCTCGTCCGGTTTCTTGCTGTGCTGCTCAATATGGGAGATCACAAACTGATGGATTCCCGCACACTGGCGTTTCGGACGGCCTCTGGTTGCCAGCAGGCAGACCTCCGCGTTTGAGCGGGTCCAAAAGCCCATGCCATAAAACCAGCTATCCGCTTTCCGGTTCTGTTTGAGCCATAGAAAAGCTAGCGTTTTATATTTGAACCCCCAGGCGTCGATCACCCGGAAGGCTTCATTAAGCTGCGGAAAGGTTGCCCACAGAAAGAGGGCGCTGTCTTTTGCGGCAAGTTCCGATACCGGCAGGGCACAGATTTCTTCAATGCTCATTGTGGGGTAATGGTTTTCCGCAACGCCGCTTCCATGTTTCCTGTCATAATGCCAGGGCGGATCGGCATAGATAATGCCGTACTGTTTCGTTTCCGGCATTAGCGAGCCTGCTCATTCTTAGATGGGGCAGGTTTAGTCGGCTGTTCTTTGACCTTACCGGCATTTTCCTTCAATGTACCGGTCAGGGAAGGTTTTTCCGCAGCTCCCTTTGTCGCTTCAAGAGTCGCCTGCAAATTTTCAATAGCCTGGCCGTACCCATCAATGAGAGCATCGTTGAGCTGCTTGCGGAACTCTGCCGTAACCGGCCAGCAGACATCTTTCCAGTTGCCGCCCTTATCCTGGGTTGCGGGCATATTGACATACAGCCCCTTTTCACTGGAACAGATACGGAAACCGTCAATCTTAAAGCATCCGCCAATCGTAACATTGGCAAACGCCAGCAGGTTTCCCATTGGAGCAATCGGACGCACGCGGACATCCAGCTTCATGCCGTTTGCCATTTCCGGCGTCTGTGTTTCCGGCGCCATTTTTTCTGTATTGGTTTTACTCATATATAAAATCCTCCTTTTTAGAATTGGTTTTGTTCATGCTATCTTGCATTAAATATGGATTTGGATAACGAACCTGTCTTAAACAGGGCAAAAGCCAGCAGTACCGTATAACCCGCCGTTCCCCAGATCGCGCCGTGCACGTCGCCGGACGATGGGATAGACTGGACCAGCACTGCATAAATGGCAACACAGATCAGGATCAAAAAACCCTGAAAACCCAGGGCAAAAAGGGAACGCAGATACCCGGTTCCCATTTGTCCCCATTCCCGGTTTGCCATTGTGGAAAACGGGATCGGTGCAAGGCTCACGGTTAAATAAATCTCGATCATACGGCCATATACAATGACAAAGATCACGATGGACAGTACCCACATACACAGATTGATGATGTTGGTTTCCAGCCACAATCCAATCAGTTCCCACATTCCCATTGCTTCAAGCTGGGTTTCCAGGTCAGACAATGCCGCCTGCACATCCAGGTTCCCGTTTATGACACCGGCACTTTGCGACACCACATTTTGGGCCACATCAAAGACCGCCATCACAATCGTAAAACAGTTGGTGAGCAGGTAAGTGGCAACAAAAGTCTTGAAAATCCACTTGAAGATGTTGAATGTATCGAATTCGTGCATGTTGTTCTTTTCGAGAATCATCTGGATCAGTTCATACACCAGAACAAAGGTAAGGATCATGCCCGCAATGGGAATGACGACGGTTTCCGAAAGATTCTGGATCATGGAAAACACGCCGCCATTCCAGCCCTGCGGGGTCTGTCCTACCTGATTTGCCACATCCGCAACCTGGTTGTTGACGGAGTTGAAAATACTGGTGTACTGTCCGGTGATCGCATCGATCAGGCCCTCTTTAATCCAGTCTGTTATCCATTCAAACAGACTGCCCATAAGTCAGCCCTTAACCGAACAGGCCGGAAAGCAGCGGGATCAGCGTTGCACCAACCAGAGCGATACCTCCGCCTGCCATAAGCTGTTTTATCCCTAATTAGGAGTAAAACCTTGCTCGATGGCGGGCGGCGGCGTGTCAAAAAATATATGGAATTGTTTTAGAACCGCCCCAGCGGGAACAGGTCAGCCCTTGACCTGTTCCACCTCCGGGATGGGTTTGAGATTGAAGTGAATTTCGATAGAAATGTGTCGTGTCTTATCGCTGTCGATGTGTTCATGGACAACGATTTCTTTAATCAGGCGGTTTAAGGTGGCTGTGTCCAACTCCGTGATGTCGGCATATTCCTGAATGGCGTCCACCCATTGTTTGGCGTCCATTGCCAGCCGCATTTCATCAGCCAGCTTCTTGCGCCCCTGTGCAACCCGTTCTTTCAACTCGGCCTGTTCCTTCTGCGTCTTGTCCAGCATGAGATTGAAGTTGGCTTCGCTGATCCGCCCGGCAACCATATCCTCATAGAGCCGCAGCACCATCTTTTCCAGAACCTCAATTCGTTCCTCGTCTTTTGTCAGGGAACGCTCCAACGCTTCCCGCTGGCCTTTCTGTTCGGCTTCACAGGTGTTGGTCAGCTTCCCGGCAATGGCTTCCCCATCGGTCAGGGCAGCCCTGGCACACTCCCGGATTTTGTTCAGGACAAGGTGGTAAAGGGTGTCGTACTCCACCCGGTGCTGGGAACAGTGGTTCTTGCCGAACGCCCCATAGGTCTTACAGGCGTAAATCTGCTGCGGGTGCTTGGCGTGGGTGGTACGGATGGTCAGCGACTTGCCGCACTCGCCGCACTTGATAAGCCCGGCAAACAGGCTGGTTTCCCCGTCCTGACGGGGGCGCTGCCGGGATTTCAGCTTGTCCTGCACGATGGCAAAACTTTTGCTGTCAATCAACGGTTCGTGCCGCTGCTCCACCACGATCCAGTCCTGCGGCTTCTTCTCGCCAATGGTGCCGATTTTGAAGCGGTAGTCCTTCTTTTGGGAAGCGATCGCCCCGGTATAAACGGGATTCATCAGGATGTCCTTTATCACGGAGAAATCCCACATATACCGCCCGTTTTCCGGGTCTTTCTTTTCCCATTTGGTGCGGACATTGCGGAAGCCCCGTTCCCGGTTCCACCATGTAGGGCAAGGCACCTTCTGTTCTTCCAGCCTGCGCCGGATGAAGTTGGGGCCGTGTCCTTCCAGCGCCCAAAGGAAGATTTGCCGGACAATGGGGGCGGTTTCCTCGTCCACCAGCAGGTGGTTTTTGTCCTCCGGGTCTTTCCGATACCCAAAGGGAGCCACACAGCCGGTAAACTGGCCTTGCTGGGCTTTCAGCAGATATGAGGAATGTACCTTCTTGGAAATGTCCTTGCTGTACATCTCGTTCAGGATGTTCTTGAACGGCGCAATGTCGTTGTTGTCCCGCATGGTGTCGATACCGTCATTCATGGCGATATAGCGGACGCCGTGACGGGGGAAGAAGTCCTCAATCAGTGTGCCGGTCTGCAAGTAATTTCGGCCCAATCTCGATAAATCTTTCGTTATCACAAGATTTATCTGCCTGCGCTCGATGGCCTTTAACATCCGTTTCAGGTCGGGGCGCTCCATGTTCAGCCCCGTGTAGCCATCGTCCTGATAGACTGCCACAACCTCCCATCCCTGCTTTTCGCAGTAGCTTTCCAGCATATCCCGCTGGTTGGCAATACTGGCGCTCTCCCCGTCAAGGTCATCGTCTTTGGAAAGCCTGCAATAGATAGCCGCCCGGAAGCTGCCCGCCAGAATTGCGTCCATGCCTGTGTATTCGTATCCGTTCATCATAACCGTTTACCCGCACAATCCAGACGGAACACGGTTCTTCTGAACCTTATCTTCATTATACTTCTTATCTTGTGTTTTCGCAAGGTTGTCTTTGCCGGTATTCTGCCCATATTTTTGGGCAATCAGGCTGACAAAGACATCCGCTGCGTCCAGTTCGCCGTCAAAAACTGCGGTCACATGAATTTCTGTTTTGCTTTTTGCCATAGGCGGTTATCCTCCATAATAGAATAGCCAGACAAGAGAAGGTCGGCAACGAAGTCCGGCAACGGGCTTCAAAAAACCTTAAAAACAATCTCTGTCTGGCGGTTGGGTTACTATTTACTTTTTCTTTTATTTTTCTGTTACTTTGGTTGCCAGAGGGGGGAAAAGCCCGCCATGACAGGCTTTTCCCCGGCAACGGGGTCGGCAACCGGCTGGCAACCGGGTCGGCAACGGGGTGGGTTTTTCCCCGGATTTTTCAAAAAGGCAGCTCCATCTGCTCGGTCACTTCCACAAAGCCCTCCGGGGTTTTTTCACGCCCGTTGTCAAAGCCCGTTGCCGTGGCCTCCCGTTCCCAGCCCTTCTGTCTGCCATATCCTTCAAATATCCGGGGGTTGGAAAAGTACCGCCATCCCGTGATACAGTGGTTCATAATGTCGTTGACCTCCCGGATTTCCCATTGTTTCGGCTCGTCAAAGGGGTGGTTCAGCGCCTCCTTGAACAGCTGCTTGGAGCAAACCGCGCTGCCGGTGTAGCGGTCAAGGTAGGCTTGGATCATCCCGGCCTTGGTGTCCTCCGGCATAAAGTCCCGCTGGTGTTCTTTGAGATAGCGCACCATTTCAGGGCTGAAAGACAGTTTAAAATCCCCGCTGCGGTAGATGGTCATGGCCTCGGCCCACACCTGTTCGATGTAGGCTCTGGAAGCGGCTTCATCGTCCAGAATGTGTACCTCGGCTTCCTCCGGGTTTACCATGACGGGCAGGAAGCGCCGGTTGCCGGAGCGGTCAAGGGGCAGGAAGTCCAGGGCGTTGGAAGTTCCTCCGAACACGCATTGCCGCAGCCTGTCCTCCGGGTGGGTTTCGTATGGGATTTTATAGACCTCCTTCTGTCGGCTCAAAAAAGACTTGATTTCCTCAATGCTCTTGGCGTTGGCGGTGGCGATCATCTCCGACATCTCAATAATCCAGTGGCCTTGCAGCTTGCGGTACACATTGTCATCGTCCAGCTTGCGAAGGTCATCGGAAAACCACTCGTCCTTCACGGCCAGCAGCCGGAAAAAGGTGGATTTCCCGGCTCCCTGACCGCCCACCAGACAGAGCATGACTTCAAATTTACAGCCGGGGCAGAATGCCCGGTGGATGGCTCCCAGCAGGAACAGCCGCAGGGCTTCATAGGTGTACTGGTCGCTGTCGGCTCCTAAAAAGTGGCGCAGGCAAAAGCGGATTCGCTCGGTTCTGTCCCAGGTCAGGCCGTTCAGGTAGTCCCGGATGGGGTGGTAGCGGTTGGCGTCTGCCGCAAGGTCGGCGGCGTCCGCGATCTTTTTCTCGCTGGTCAGGCCGTAGGTCTTTTCCAGATACAGCCGGATATACTTCATGTCCGTGTCGGTCAGGGTGCGGCTCCCGGGCCGGTGCTTCCTGCCGATGGGCCGCAGCAGGTCTATACGCTCGGTCAGCAGGTTCTTTGCCAGCGCCCCGGATAAAACGGGGTCATGCTGAAAGACGGTCAGGCAGTTTTGAATACTGTTCCGCACACCGCCTTTCTCGGTGCTTTCCAGCATGGCTTTGACTTCAGGGGCGCTCCGGGGCGGCGGCGCTTCTTGTATGGCGTCCGTCACGGCCTGCCGCAGCTCCGGCTTCAAGTTCTGCCATTCTTCGCTCAATGCTTCTCACTTCCTTTCCATAGCTGGCGATCAGCGCCGCCCGTTCCTCCATGTCCGGGGAGAGCAGCGTGTCCAGCAGATAGTCCACATAGTCCTGCTTTTGCAGGGCTTCCACAAACAAAGGGTTCCAGTCTTCGTCCGGCGTCTTGGGGGCATAGTCCCGTTTCCAGCGGCACAGCAGGTTTCGATAGTCGCACAGCACCCGGAAGCAGTACCGCTCCATGCGGCGGAACCGCTGTTCCGGGGTTTCCTGCGGTGGCTTCCTGCGGCGGGGCGGCCCCTTGTCCTCATAGGGGATGGAGAAAGCCTGCGCCAGCAGCAGGGCGGCCTCTTTGGGGCTGGCCTGTTCCAGCCGGGAAACAAAGTCGATCACATCCCCATCCGCGCCACAGCCGAAACAGTGGAAGCGCCGATCAACCTTCATGCTTGGGTGTTTGTCGGCATGGAAGGGACAGACGCACATCCCGTTCCGGCCCACCCGGATTCTGAAATGCTCCGCAGCCTGCCGGGTGGTAACAGACTGCTTGACAGCTTCAAATACATTCAACTCAATCCTCCTGAACATAAGAAAAGCGCCTGTCATTCTCACAAGGAAAATGGCAAGCGCCAGTTGTTGGGTTTCGTATTCAGTTTTAGGTATGAGAAAGGCGCGGCCTGTCTGCCGCGCCTTGGTAGTTGGTATTCGGTTTTCCGTTTCTGGCTGACCAAAGTGTCCAGAGGTGGGAACGGTGTACCATCAGTCATTTTTTTCCTCCCATCCGCCAAAACGCCATTTAAAATTATCGGGAGAAATGAATGCGCTGCCACGACATATGTAGTCATCGTCTCCATTTATGTACTGATAACTCTTTTGCTCTACTTTGTCGTAAGTTTCGCTGGAAAGATAATCGATATTTGCACAGACAAAATACCTGCGCTCTTGAAGCGCCTCTGTCCATTTCTGCATATCCTCGTCCCTTTGATTGGCGTCTTTTGTTGTATAAACACAAACTTGAACAAGCGGGTATTCTTCTGATGCGCCCAGTAGTTCCAGCGCGGATGTATCTTTCCCATAATTCGATGGACAATCGCCATAGCTAATAACAAATAATTTGCACTTACCAAAGATAGGTTCTGCTATGGGGATTAAGATACTTTCTAATTCTTGCTTTCTCAAATAAACGATGTAATCGTCTTTGTAGGTTTTTTCTTCTTCATACCATTCCACATTTACATAAAAATCTGAAAATCGTGTAGATTGAATACTTCCGTACTCTGTTGCCACAAATTCATCACCATATTTCTCGACGAGGTATTCCAGCTTTGGGTCTGTGCGGGAATGGTACATATAATCTGCAATCTGCTCATGGAGCGGACGGGGCGGGTGCAGCTTGACCCGGACGATCCCCGCCGCCACAAGAATAACCGCCGCCGCGCACAAAAATATCACGAACCTCCTTTTTCCTCTTTTTGTCATCACCTATCCCTCCTTAAAGCCTGTTCTTGGCTTATAGTAATTGTTCTTCCTCCGCTTTTAATAGCTGTCTCGCCCTGTCATTTGTGATTTCTGTCCGGGTCGTTTCCAGCAGAGTGCTTGCCTCCGCTGTCCGTCCGACCTCTCGCAGCGTCCTGATTTTCAGAATGGTTAAATAATCTTTTGCTGGCATTTTGGAAAGCGTGATTTTTTCTGCTCCGGGCATTTTCGCACATTCATCTAATTCTGTCAGATAGGCTTTTTCATCATGGGTGGTTTGATATTGAAAACCTGCTGCGTCAAGTCTCTTTATGAGATGGTTGATCCGCACACTCATATAAACCCACCAGCCGAGGAAGGCGGCGGCACAGGCCAGAATGACAATCCAGAAAACAGGCAGGGTATATCCTGTTTTCTCCAAATACGAGCGTAATACAATCGTTAGAATAACAGCCCACAGGAAAATAGAAATAACTCCCAAAAGTCTTTTGTTCTTCTTTCCGCTCATTACAAATCCCCCTGTTTCTTATGGTCATGCGTTAGCCATTTTCTATCCGCTGGCTGGACAAAGTGTCCAGAAGTTGGGTGGGGCGGTCATGCCCCCGGCTTTGGGACACTTTGTCCCAGCGGGGTGCGGCCCGTAAAACTGATTTCATTTTACCACTGGCGGCGGGAAATGGGAAGTCCCTTACCGATCCATATCCCTGTCCCGGCGTTTGGTCTGCGTCTGCTCCTGCTGGCGGCGGGCGGTGTCCACAGTGGATTTCACCTGATACAGCTTCATCAAGTCCTCCCGGATGGGCTTGTACTTGGCGTAGTCCTGCTGGTATGCCTGTTGCAGCTCGTCTCGCTCCTTCCTCCACTTAGTAAGGGGCAGCCTGCCCTCCGACGTGAAGTGGTCTTTCAGCTTGCGGCGGGCCATATAAAATTGCCGAAGCTCCCCCTCGTGGGCGGCCTTGAATTTCTCCCGCTGACCCTGCCGGTGGATGGCGTTCATCTGGTCGTGGATGGGTTTCAGCTCCCGGTAGCGCCCCGCCTGTTCCAGCAGGTCTTGCAGCTCCTTCATGCGGGCTTGTTTGCTGTCCATCCCTTCTTTCAGGGCGGTCATGCGCTCATTGTGGGAAGTGACGCGGGCTTCCAGATCGTCTACGGTAAATAGCTTCTGTTCAGTCAGATAACTCACAGTGTCGGCAAACTTTTGGAGATTGCCCACCTTGCCTTTGCTGCTCCACGCGCCCGCGTTCCTCGCGCCGTAGTAGGCCCCCAGCAGGTCGGCAAGGGCGGGGGCCTGCGGCTTGGAAAGCTCCTCCCGCACCTCGCCCAGCCAGCCCAGCAGGGCGGCAATCCTCCGCTTCAAGTCTTTCAAGAGGGCGTTGGCAGCCCTGATCCAGCGGTTGAGGCTGCCCTTGTCGGTGGCGATCCCCCGCGCCTCCATCTGGCGCACCGCCGGCCCCTCGTGGACGGTGGGGAGTAGGTCAAGGCCCTGTCTTAAATAGGAGCGGTGGTCGATCCGGCAGGGCAGGCCCTTTTCCTCAAATTTGGCGTTGCACATCTTGGCCCACGCCTCCCGCCAGTGTTCTAGCGTTTCCGGGCTGCCCCAGTCGGTGGTGGGAACCGCGTCAAAGAGGGGCTTGCCCTTGCTGTCCAGTATGCGGTTGCCGTCCTCGTCCAGACGGTAGACGCGCCGCTGCTTGAAGCCCCACTTGCCATCCTCCCGGATAGGCCGGATGGGGCAAAGCACATGGAAGTGGGGGTTGGGTATGCCACCATCCTCCTTGTCGGGCTGGTGTACGGCAAAGTCCACCACCATGCCCCGGCTGACAAACTGCTCCAACAAAAACTGCCTTGCGAGGGCGATGTTTTCTTCCAGCGAAAACTCGTTCTGCAAGGCAATATCAAAGCTGTACGCAAGCTGGGCGTCCTTGCCGCGCTCAGCGTTCTCCACGGCGTTCCATAAGGTCTGGCGGTCTTGGTATTCGGGCGGGGCCTGCGGGGGCAGGAGAATATCGGAGCAGATCACGCCGCCCTTGCGGGTGTAGTCGCTGTACTCGCCGTAGTATTCGCTGTAAAGCCGCTCCCCGGCGCGGTAGGCGGCTGACGCGATGGCCGACTGCCCCGCGCTCCGCCTGACCTGCGTGACGCTCAAATGGAACAGGGCCATTTACTCGCCCTCCCGCTGGGCGGCGGCATGGACAGCGGCCCGCACCTCTGGCATGGAGAAGATATACTCGGCAAGGGCATAGAAGCCCTGCTCGGACAGGGGCCTGACCTCCGGTGCCACACTCTCCACGGCGGCCCCACGGGTGATCAGGCGGTGGGCGCGTTTCTGGCGCTCGCCCTTTTCATAATACTGCTTGCGCTGTTCCAGCCGCTTGGCCCGGTGCTGGTACTGCTGCAATTTAGCTTCATTCTCGGCGTATTCCCGCCGAAGCTCGTCTAATACTTTGCTCATGTCGTTGACCTCCTTTGGCTGAAAAATGGGTAAAAAAATGACCGTCCTCCGGGGCGTTCCCGGTGAGCGGTCAGGGTGTCGCTTTTGGTTTTCAGACCCGCCGAACCGATATAGCCGCGTAAGCGGGTGTATCGGTTCGGCGGGTGCGCGGGGTAAGCGGCGTAAGCCGCGCAAGGGGCGCAGCCCCTTGGACGGAGCGCAGCGACGCAAAAACGGCGGGTTGCTCCATCTGGCAATCCGCCGTTCCGCCTCGCAGAGCGCACGAATACATGGCCGTCAGGCTATGTATAGAAGTGCGCCCTTTAGTTCCTAAAGGGATTTTTCAATGACTAAATAATCAAATTAGCATTACCTCAGTATTTGTAAGTGCTTTTGTCAATGCCTACTCTGTACCAGAGGCTATCTATCCATAATTATAATATTTCTGGTATTCCGGCAGAATGCCGTATTCGTTGGTGATGACCTCTTTGGAAAGAGGCTGGTCGAATGGGACAGCGAGGTATGGAGAACCCTGAAACGGCTTTTTTCCCTGCCAGAGCTGTTCATATAGCTTCCATCGTTCTGCCGTCATGGATTTTGGGTCATTCTTATCCTCATGCTGCCAGAACTGGCCGCCCAGCAGATAGCTCTCCATCATTTCTTCCCAGTTCTGAAAAAAAGCCTGCGCCTTTGTCCCGGCATCTACACACAAATCCAACATTTCCTTCATATTGATGTAGCCTGCCAGATAGCAACATTGCGTGATATATGCGCAGCGTCCCATATCCCAGCCTAACAGGGCATTTTCCCCATAACGCCGCCATGCTGTCAGCATTTTCGGCAGATAGCTAGCTTCATCGGCTTTTGGATTAGTTTTGCGGGCCTCCTCAATGAGCTGGACTTCTGTAGCATCCTTATATTTATGCGACAAGAGTTCCATTTTCCTCCGATAGCTGGCACGCATTCCCTCGTCGATCAGGCTGCGCATTTCCTTTATAGCTGTCTCATGTCCTTGAATGCCCCAATAATCCCACAGCATTGTTTTAATACTTTCCCGGTCAAATTCGTTATTGTACCGCCAGCCAGCCAGTAGATGAAAATTTGTATGTTGACTTGCGGCAATCAGGATCGACCCTGCGGCATTCATCCAGCGCAATGTAGGGGATAGGGGATTATACTTCTCCATCCGTCTTTGCTTCGATTTATAGATATGATACAGAATACCGGCAAGACCAAGCCCTATGACTAAAGTAGCAGCCAGGGCGATAAAAGCCGTCATATCCCCCGTCAAAAAGCAGAGGATGCCTATTCCAATAACAAGCAGGATAACGAACACAATCGTACATCCCATATGATACCTACCTCCTTTCAGGGACTGACTTCTTATTTCGGACTGCTTTGTCCGGCTCTAATGAGAATTTCCTTTGCGCTGCGGAGAATCGCCGTATCGCCGGCAATCTTTTGACGCTGTTCTTCAACAGGAATATCTATGTAAATATGAAAAGGATTGCGAAGCTGGCTGCAAGTTACATACAGGGATTTTTCAGAAAAGGAAAGATAAACGTTTCCTTCCATAGCTTCCTGAAAAGCTGTAATCTGCTCCATCACCTGGGGTGTCAGGATGTAAAAAGCATTCTGCTCGTTCTCTGCAAACACCGCAAAATTTTCATTGAATACACTGTTTTCTGTCTGAATTGGCAACGGGACTCTGGTTTCCCTGAGTTTAGACAGAGCTTTTTTGGAAAACACCTGAACAAAACCCTCACTGATCTTCCGATTATCAAAATAGGAAAAAACAATAACCTGTCCCTCAAATAGAATTTTGGGGGTAGAACTTCTTGCGGAAGCTTTTTCGCCAGTGCAGACATTGACAGCCCGGAAGGGGACTCCATCCAACTTGCCGGACAGTTCATCCGACGATTGATAAAAGACCGACTGGCCTCCGGGGATTAACTTTAAACGGTTCATTTCCTCATAAGAAAGACCGCCTCCGGCATTGTAGCGCAGTTCGGAAAAATCCGGCAGTTGTCGGAGAGTGTCCAACACATATTTGTTTTTGAAATTGATACAAAAGAGGTCATAAGCTTTTTTATAGACCAGCATATAGTAAAAAACAAAAACAGCACCCGCAAAAATCACACTGAGCATCATGCCTCCGATCAGACCCCAAAAGGCCCCCTGAGTTGCTGGGTCTCCAAAGCCATATTCGCTGATGGAGACAAACAAAAATCGGTTTTTTACCAGTGTCAATCCTATAAATAAAATCAGGCACACCGGGAGCAGCTTCCGCAGAATCTTATGCTTTTTAACAGCGTTCTGCCGCAACTGTTCCAGCTTGACACCGCTGATATTTTGTTCCACCATTTTCATACATCTTTTTTCCTTTCTTCTCAAAACTGCACCTTAAAGTCTTTTTTCTTTTCTTCCACAGTATAAAACTTCGCTTCTTTCATACCATGAAGTTTTGCTAAAAGCAGATAAGGAAATGTGTTAATTCTCTGGTTATACAAAGATACATTAGAGTTGTACAACCGTCTCGCCGCTTGTAAGTGTTCTTCTGCGTCAAAAATATCCTGCTGAAAATGCTGCATGGACGCATAGGAATAAAGAGTTGGGTATTGCTCAGCCAGTGCATTGATGGCAGAGTTGACCCCGGTGAGTCCCTGCTGGGCGGAAGCAAGCAAGCCAAGTTTCCGATCCAGACTTACCTGATGTCCGATCAGCCCGTCGCCTCCCATACCCGGTGTTTCCGCTCCAAGAGAGTTATCTTGCCCTCGCTGCTGATCCAACTGCTGTCGGATTGTTTCCATCTGCTTTTGCTGTTCGGTAATCGTCTCGCTGATTGCTTTGACCGCTTCCTCAGACAGTTGTTTCTTTTCCTGAAATATGCTTTCGTTCAGTTTTTTTCCCGCGCGGGTAGATGTGACTTCTGTGTAGATTTGATACTCATGTGCCAGATACTTTTTTACTGCTTCAATTTCTTCTGACAGCATATCGTAGCGTTTCTCCAAAGCAACATCAATGCCTGCGCTGCCTTCCTGCACCTTGACGGAAAGCCGCCGCAAACGGTTATAGAATTTAATGTAAAGAATGAGTAGTACTGCGATGACTGCCACTAAAATAAATATCCACATTATGAACCCTCCCGTACATTGAAATGTTTTAATTAAACGCTCAATTTCATGTGTTTATTATAACAAACCTGAGATCTTTTGTAAAACGGTTTTGGGCGGCTTATTCTTCTGTTTTTCAACGGTTTAGCTTCTTGGAATGAGGACATAAATCCGGTTCGGCGCTCCAATCTCCCGGCGCACCCGTAGGAGCAATCCGGCGTCCTCCAATTCCCGCAAGGTTCGCTTGCAAGTCTGCGCGCTGCGCCCCAGCGCCGCCGCCAGTTCCACAATGGGAAATTGAACAAATAAAATTCCGTTGATGTCCTCCGTCCCCGCCGTATAAATCTCCCCCAGCAGACGGGCATACATAACCTTGGCGGTGCTGCTCACCGGCAGCCCCAGCATGGCCCCCGGCAGGGGCAGACAGGGCGGCAGGTTGGTGTCGGCGGTCATAAATTCCGTATTCATTCAGGTGTCCTCCTTTCCCTTGGCCCGCTTGGAATGGTAGTGGGGGCAGAGGATCACAATGGCCCGGAAGCTCTGTTTGCAGGCGTGGCGGCATTTCCGGCAAAGGCTGTTGTACGCCACCCGCCCGCGCTCGTTGAGGAAAAAGGATAGCTCCAGCTTCCTCTTTTTTGACATTCTTGGCATATTGGCTCCTTCATCAAAAAATCCGCCCATTTCAGCCGTAACAGCCTGAGTGGACGGACAGCAGGTTTTTGTGTTGCATTTCGGGGCGATTTTCAAGGAAAAAACAGCCGTAGAGCCGTTCTGAAATCCCCCGCAGTAGTACGGATAGGGTAAACTATGCCCTATCGGATTGTTGTGTTTCGGTATCAATTCGGTGTCCATATTTGCCGGTTCTCCCTAATGTCGTTCCTGCCCCTGGCTTTTTCAGCGGCGTTTCGCCCCCGTTGGTACGCTCGCTGCGGTCAAGGTTCCTCCACTTCCTCGCCGCAGGTCGCCGCGCTACATCGCCGGGGGGCATATCCCATACAGGCCGGTCATTCGATTGGATTTGATCCATCGATGAACTACCCATATCATAGACCATTTTTGTCCCCCCGCCCGTATGTCCATAAAGTAGGAAATCGACTCCAAAAACGAAAAATTCCACGATTGCGGAATGGTATGCTATAATGGAAGAAAACGGCGGCGCACAGGCGCAGGAAGGGGTGGCGATATGAAAACCCGCATTTCCGTACAGGAACGGTTGAAGGATTTAAGGGTGGAGAAAGGCTTGAAGCTGGAAGAACTGGCGGAACAGGTCGGCCTTTCAAAATCCGCCCTCGGCAGCTATGAGAATGACGAGGACAAGGAGATCAACCATGGCAGCCTCCTAAAACTGGCCGGATTTTATCAGGTGACGGTGGACTACCTGCTGGGTCTGACCGACAACCGAGCGCATGAAAACACGCCCCTTGCGGAGCTGCACCTGACGGATGAAGCGGTGGCCCTCCTGAAAAGCGGGCGGGTCAATAACCGGCTGCTGTGTGAGATCGTCGCCCATGACAAATTTGCGGAGCTGCTGGCAGACGCGGAAATTTATGTGGATGGGATGGCGACCATGCGCTTTCACGATATGAACACCGCTTTGGCCGCTGTGCGGGCTATGATACTGGAAGCCCATCCCGAAGCCGCCGCAGACCGCTATCTGAAAATCTTGGAAGCCGGACAGATACAAGAGGAAGATTTTTTCTGCCATGTGACGCACAAAACATGGGACGCCATTCTGCAAGACATTCGCAAAGCCCATGAGAATGACAGCGAAAGCGCCCCGGATACCACGCCCGCCGATGAGCTGATCCGGGAAGTCCAAAAGGCCATGCAATCGCCGGGGGACAGGGTGCAGCAATTTACGGAGCTGTTCTGCAAGGCGTTCCAGCTCAAATATAAGCGGCTCTCGGAAGAAGAACGCACCACCTTGAAAAAGCTGTTCCGCAAGTCCCCGCTTATCAAGCACTCCGGCATGAATTTCCGGCGCAGGGGGTGGAAATAAAAAAGCAGGGAACCGAAGTTTCCTGCTTGGGTGGATCTGTATTCTGTTGCCGCCGCCCGCTGGCGGGACAAAGTGTCCAGAGGTTTGGGGTGGGCGGTCATGCCTCCAGCTTTGGGACAAAGTGTCCCAGCAGGGGGTGCGTCTATGGCTGGCCGCTTCGGGTCAGGCTGGCCCGGAGTTACCGCGCCGCCCCAGCTCCGGGGCCTCGTCCCGCTCCAAAGCAATTACATCGGAAATGTCGCAGTCCAGCGTTCCGCAGATACGCAGCAGCGTTTTCATGCTGATATGCTCGCCCTTTCCCATGTTGGCGATCATGTTGGTGGTAAGACCGGCGGCCAGCCGCAAGTCCTCTTTCCTCATGCCGCGCTCCTTTAGGGTGTCCCATAGCGGCTGATAACTGATGTGCATAGGCTCCCGCCTCCTTCTCTATCGTCAAGTGTTCTCCACCATTATAGCAGAAACCTTGTGTTTCCACAATATTTCTTGACCGCGCCGCCGGTTCCGTCTGGATTGTGCTTTTCCTTTCTGATTTTATTACATCTATTTCGCCATAAACTGTTTCATACCCTGGGATTTGGCACCGGGGTTGTCGTTGCCGTAGCCCTCCAGCAGGTTGATGGCTCCCCAGATGCCGAGACCGGCACCCAGTGCGATGACGAGAGTCTGAAGAACGGTTACTGCGCTGTTGAAAAATGCCATAAATGTGTACCTCCTTGTACGATGCGCCCTTATAGGCTGATGAATAGTGATTTTCCATCTGCATGTGCACCTGCAAATGGGCAAACATATAGCCAGGTCTCCAATCCCAATCAGAAACCTGGCTATGTAAAGAGGCGGCAGCTCGCCGCCCCTTATCTTATTCTGTTACCAGCAGCGTACCCATGACATCTTCGTAACCGGAATAAACTTACTTGGCATAATCTGCGTCAACCACTTCGTACTTATCACCGGGCTTGAGCTTCAGCCGATGGTCAAGAAACGCCTCGATGCTGAACGTGTTTTTCTTATCAGCACCGGCAGTGAGCTTGTAGTTCGGATGCTGGGTCAAATCATATTTATCTGACTTGAACGGCCTGACACCGCGCAGCTGTAAAATGCACTTTCCGCCGTCCAACACAGCCAGTTCATCCACCGAAGCCAGGTCATGCCCAACCTTTTGGTAATTGGTGCCGTAAGATGGGCTGTTGCCTCTGGTATCAGAAGTGTTGTACAGATCAATCGTTTCTTTCCCCAGTGCCTGATTCAGCTCTTTCAGCGTAGTCGGCTCCGAACCGCCAAGAAAAATACGGGAATCCATATTGCCGATGATGGTATCGGCATTGTCCTTGTAGATTGCCTTCAACTGGCTCTGTGCCTGAAGCACCAGACATGCCGAGATTTCTCTTGATCGGATGGTGGCTACCAGCTTTTCCAGATTCGGAATCTGACCAATGTTCGCACACTCATCAATCAGGCAGCGCACATGCACCGGCAGTCTGCCGCCGTAGACATCATCTGCTTTTTCGCACAGCAGGTTAAACAGCTGGGTGTAAATCATGGAAATCAGGAAATTAAAAGTCGGGTCTGTATCGCTCATAATGAGGAACAGAGCCGTTTTCTTATCTCCCACCGTATCCAGCGACAGCTCATCGTACATAGTGATATCACGGACTTCCTCAATATCGAAGGGAGCAAGACGTGCGCCGCAGCTCACCAGAATCGACTTTAATGTCTTGCCCGCAGCCAGCTTAAATTTGGCATATTGGCGGACAGCAAAGTGGTTCGGCTTCTTCTTTTTCAGAGCCTCAAACATCTGATCCACTGGATTCTGAAAGGTTTCATCATCCTCGCGTACTTCCATCGCATTCAGGAATTCAATCAGCGTTGCAAAGTTCTGCTCTTCCAGCGGTGCCTCATAGTGGATATAACCAATCAAAGCACAATACAGCAAGGTCTCTGCCTTCGTCCAGAATTCGTCACCGGCCTTGCCGTCCCCTTTGGTGTTGGCAATGAGCGTTGTGGTCAGCTTCAAAATATCCTTTTCGCTGTGAATATACGAGAAGGGATTATAATGCATCGACTTTCTGAAATTGATAGTATTAAAAATCCGGATGCTGTATCCGTTCTTCAAAAGGGCTTGTCCGCAGTCGATTACGATATCGCCTTTCGGGTCAGTGACCACGTAGGAACTGTGGCATTGTAAAAGATTGGGTTTAAGCC
>ERZ780076.166-NODE-166-length-37701-cov-6.748446_pt1 | contig 37701 bp, 30 predicted proteins | sample MGYA00511022_ERZ780076 | MGnify/ENA primary metagenome ERZ780076 (study PRJEB29588, sample SAMEA2148733) | human gut metagenome | biome: human gut; feature: human-associated habitat; material: faeces | place: Denmark | collected 2008/2010 ... | reverse complement strand
TCAACTAAAATAGTAACATTTATGTCTGGTAAATTAAAAACTTTTCGACTTGCGCTCGCAGCGTTGTTCGCGATGTTCGCGTTCAGTGCGTCGGCGCAGACAATCAAAGGAAACGTGAAGGACGCCAACGGCGAGCCGGTGATCGGCGCAACCGTCCTTGAACAGGGGACGAAGAACAACGCCACCGTGACCGACCTCGACGGAAACTTCTCCATCAAATTGACCGGCAACAACCCTTTGCAGATTTCATACATCGGCATGAAGACTCAGGTTGTGGAGACGGCTGGAAAGAGTACTGTAAATGTGACGCTCGAAGACGAGGCCACAGCACTTGAAGACCTTGTAGTCATAGGTTACGGTTCGGTACGCCGCAAGGATTTGACAGGTTCGGTGGCAACCGTAAACAGCGAGGCGCTGACAGCGGTGCCGGTAGCATCGGTCAGCGAGGCGCTGACAGGTAAGATGGCCGGCGTGAACATCACCACGACGGAGGGTTCTCCCGACGCCGACGTGAAGATCCGCGTGCGTGGAGGCGGCTCGCTGTCACAGGACAACTCGCCGCTGTACATCGTCGACGGCTTCCCCGTGGAGAGTATCAGCGACATCTCGCCTTCGGAAATCGAGAGCATCGACGTGCTCAAGGACGCATCCTCTACCGCCATCTACGGTGCCCGCGGTGCAAACGGTGTCATCATCGTAACGACAAAGAGCGGACACGAAGGCAAAGTGCAGGTGAACTTCAACGGCTCGCTTGGTTGGAAGAAAGTTACAAAACTTATCGACACCATGGATCCGTACAACTACGCCTACTATCAGTATGAATTCGGCAACGATACTTACGGTGATTTTGAAGACCTTGATATATGGAAATCCATAGAAGGACGCGACTATCAGGACGAAGTTTTCGGACGCACAGGTTTCCAGAAGCAGTACAACGTAAACGTGAGCGGAGGCTCGAAGGAGGTTAAGTTCAACATCGGCTTCTCGCACAACGACGAGGAAAGCATCATGTACGGCTCCGGTTACTCCAAGAACAACATCAACGCCAAGCTGAACGCCAAGCTGAACAAATGGCTGTCGATGGACTTCACCGGCCGTCTGGCCTTCACGAAGCTTGACGGACTCAACGGCGGCGCGGACACCAACGAGAGCAACGCCGCTAACTCTGCAGTTGCAAACTCTGTAAAATATCAGCCTGTAGAAGCACTGACATCAACCGACGAAGGCGACAGTGACGACAACTCAAATACGCGCCGTAACCCGATGGAACGCCTTACCGATACATACAAGTACCAGGAACGTTTCTCGCAGAATTACAACGTGGCCTTGAACTGGAAACCGTTTAAGGGCCTGACATTCCGCACGGAGTTCGGCTACGGATGGAAATATAATAAGGTAGACCAAGTTTGGGGTGCGCGCGCCGTTACAAATTCAAGATACGGATACAACGGTCAGCCGCAGGCTTACTTCGAGCGCGTGGAGAACAAGAACTGGCGCAACTCAAACACCGTTACTTACGACAACGACAAACTCTTCGGCGGACGCGACCATCTGAACGTTCTCATCGGACAGGAATGGAGCAGTTCGCAAGATGTTACGCGTACCAACGTGTCTGTGGCATTCCCAACGTCAATGACTATCGACGAGGTGCTTGCCAACACTGGAGCAGGCACGGCTCTGCCCAACAATGGCACCATAGAAGCAGAAGAGAACATCCTCTCTTACTTCGGCCGTATAAACTACACCTTGGCCGACAAATATCTGGCTACGTTCACGCTACGTGCCGACGGCTCGTCGAAGTTCGGCAAGGGTAACCGCTGGGGCTGGTTCCCGTCAGCTGCACTGGCATGGCGCATTTCCGAAGAAAGCTTCATGAAGCCGGCGCAGAAGTGGCTCTCAAACTTGAAGCTGCGCCTCAGCTTCGGTATGGCCGGTAACAACCGTATCAACAGCGGACTTATATACCCTGTTTACTCCATACCGGAACAGGACGACGCAAAGTTCCCCGAATGGAACAATGGAAACTCCGGCTTCACTACACCTACGTTAATGCAGCACGGCACGTATCTTTACAATCCTGACCTGAAGTGGGAGACCACCATCACACGTAACATCGGTATCGACTACGGTTTCTGGGACAACCGTATTAGCGGTACGTTGGACTTCTACTGGAACACGACCAAAGACCTGCTCATGCAGACTGCCATACCCTCAAATACCGGTTACGAATACCAGTATCAGAATTTCGGAAAAACGTCGAACAAGGGTATAGAGTTCGCCTTGAACGCCGTGCTCGTTGACAAGAAGAACTGGGGCTTGAACTTCAATTTCAACATTGCATACAACAAGAACAAGATTGAAGAACTTAACACCAGCAGCCCGTGGCAAAGCTCTGACTGGAGCGGCAGCACCATCAGCGAATATCAGGACTTCCGCGTGGAAGCAGGTGGAGCACTCGGCGAAATATGGGGCTACAAGACAAACGGCATCTACACCGTTTACGATGCGGCCACAGGCACGGGCGACCTCGTTTGGAACGGCTCGGCATGGACGCTCGTTGACGGCCATGCTCCCGACAACAGCTACAGCAAGTTCGGCAGCCTTTCTCCTGGTATGATAAAGCTGGAGGTTGACGAGAACGGAGACCCAATCAAGCAGCGTCTCGGCAACACAGTGCCTACAACTACCGGAGGTTTCGGCTTCGACGGCCGCGTAGGAAACTTCGACTTCAACATCTTCTTCAACTACTCGCTCGGCAACAAGATTGTCAACGGCACGAAGCTCGCTGCATCGTTCCGCGCAGGCTCAAGCTCGGACTACAACCTTGTGTCAGACTTCAACGTGAACAACCGCTATACATGGATTGACCCTGAGAACGGAGTAAACCTCAACAACCCGACTTCCTCAACTGTCAACACATATTATGGAGGAGACATAAATAACGTTTACGCACGCCTGAACGAGCTCAACGCAGGCCGCACACTGTGGAACCCTGCAGGCATCACAAAGATGGTGCTCCTTGACTGGGCGGTTGAGGATGCCGACTTCCTGCGCGTGCAGAACATCACCGTTGGTTACACACTGCCTAAGAAGTGGACGAGGGCTTTGCAGATAGAGAACATCCGCATCTACTTCACGGGCTACAACCTCTTCTGCATCACCGGCTATGACGGCTACGACCCGGAAGTGGACACCAGCAGCAAGAAGAACCCGATGTGCCCCGGCGTTGACTACGCTGCTTACCCGAAGAGCCGCACGTTCGTAGGTGGTATAAATATAACATTCTAATAAACAAGGAGTAAAGGAGAAAAGGAGTAAAGTAATAAGTAGATTACAAGAGTAAGCATATATACTTACTCCTTACTACTTCTCTCCTTACTACTAAACAAAACCGTAAAAAAACATGAAAAAGATATTTCCAATAATCGCGCTTTCCGCCGGACTTGTCGGGATTACGTCATGCCAAGACTTCCTCGACCAGACGTCACCGTCGGAAATGAGCAACACCACGGTTTACAACTCTACCTATTATACCGGGTTGCGCGTAAATCAATTATATGGAGGTATGGGGCAAGACAGGACTTACGCCCAAGACTTTGCCATAACATCCAACATGAACAGCGACATTGAGCTTGTTGACGCCGTTGAAGCGGATGATCACAATGCATCGGGTAATGCACGTGGAGAATGCAACTTCAATTTTGATACAGGCTTCAGGAACAATACGAACCGCTGGACAGATATGTATGGAATCATAGAAGACTGCAATGACGTTATCGAAGGAGTGCGCCAAAGTCCGCTGTTCGAAGAGGGTAATTCCGACCGCGCGGAAATGGGCCGATACCTCGGCGAAGCACTTACCATCCGTGCCATGGTTTACCTCGACATAGTCCGCACCTGGGGCGACGTTCCGTTGAAACTCGAAACCTCGCAGCCCGACCTTAGCAACGCCTATCTCGGCAAGACCGACCGCGACGTAATCATGGACACGCTCATGGTTGACCTTGAGGAAGCAATAGAACTGTTGCCTTGGGCCGGTGAGAACAGCTACACAACAGAGCATGTCACCAAGGGCTACGCCCATGCACTTTTGGCGCAGATCGCATTGACAAAGGCCGGATATTCTATCCGCGAACAGGCCAAAGACGGTTACGAAACTGCAGAATATTCCGATCCTACTTATCCTACGCAACGTCCCGATGCGACAGAGCGCAAGGAACTTTACGAAACAGCCCTGAAGCATCTCTCGGCGGTTATTACAAGCGGTGTGCACCAGCTCAACCCCTCGTTTGAGAACGAATGGTACCTGCTCAACCAGCAGCAGCTTGACCTCACTTACAGGGAGAACCTTTTTGAAATACCTTTAGCTGAAAACCGTACAGGCGAGCTTGGCTACACCGTAGGTGTGCGTATAGCGAAAGACAACGCAACATTCGGCAACAACAACTCTTCAGGTAAGATGAAGCTTACTGCTCCTTACTTCTATTCGTTCCGTGACAACGACACCCGCCGCTTGGTGACTGCCGCTCCTTATGAAATCACAACCGCAAGTGGCTCTGACAATCTGGCAGAACAGGCAATTGAGAAGATGACAGGCAACAAGCCTTTCAGCGGAATATATGTAGGAAAATGGAATCCGCGCTGGATGACTTCTACATGGCTTAGTGCAAATATGGCCACAGATGCCAAGCACTGTACCGGCATCAACCTTGTCAAGATGCGTTACTCCAACGTGCTGCTGTTCTATGCCGAGTGTATGAATTATCTTGCCGGTCCTGACGGAACGTATGAAGGCAGTGCCGGCCTTACGGCGCGCCAGGCTCTCGCATTGGTTCACGAACGTGCATACGACGATGAATACAAGGCAGAAGCACAGGCTTACGTAGCGGCATTGCCAGGCGACGCTGACGGTTTCTTCGATGCCATTGTTGACGAAAACGCATGGGAATTTGGTGGCGAAGGCTTCCGCCGCTGGGATCTTATCCGCTGGAACCTGTTGCACGACAAGATTGTTGAAATGAAGCAGACTTACATGCAGCAGCTGACAGACGGCACCTACCCGGAGAAACTTTACTTCAAGTACACCGACGCAACAAAGACACGCATCGACTTCTCCACCGCGACATGGAACACACCGTCTGACGAAGTTGACGAGAACGCATACTCCGACGCCAACAACGGCGGCAACTGTGACTGGTACGGCAAGATAAAGCCCGGAGATGAGAAATGGGACGAGTCACCGGCAGTAGAGAACCTGCCATATATCAGCAGCGGCCTTTTAGGCATTGGTACACCTGAAAACCCGACAGCCGGCGAAGGCTCGCTGACAGTGAAGAACCGTTATCTCTACCCGATAACGTCAGCAACCATTGCCGACTCGCAAGATAAGCTGTACAACTCGTATGACTATTAATTACAAGGGGAAACGGGGCTGAAACATTTGCCCCACCCCTTACCTAACATAAACAACAATAAAAGAAGCAACAATGAAAACCATTGACAGATATTTAGGCATTGCGCTGATGGGTCTCGCTTTTGGCTCTTTAGCGGCATGTACCGACCACGAAGAGTGGGATGTCGACTCAAGCTATGGCAGGCTGTTCGGAGCAACTGAGGACGGCATCTCGGTTACGGCTGCCGAAACATCGGCAACCGTCGAGTTCAGCGCGCGGCAACCCAAAGAATCCAATACCGGCAATATTTATTACATAATAGAAGTAAGCAAAGACTCGCTTTATGACGATGTTGAAATGGGCGGCGAGAACGCCATTGTCTACGGCGAGGACAAGAGCATAACTTCGTCACCGGCAGAAATTACCGGCCTTGACGGCGACACAGAGTATTATCTCCGACTCAAAGTCATGTCTGACACCAAGAAAGAGTCACGTTGGAGTTATTACAACGACGGAGAGCCTTTCGAGACTTTGGCCGAGCAGCTGTTCATCGAAAGCGAGATTGTACGCGGCGACACGTATATAGACTTGAAGTGGACACCCGGCGCGGAAGTAACACACATTACCGTAACTGCATCCGACGGGACACCTGCGATGGACGACATCGATTTGGAACAATATCCTGATGCCGTTGCGAATGGAGAATATAAAGTTGAACCTCTCACGCAAATGACAACATACGTATTCACTATTTACAACGGTGATGTAAAACGTGGTGAAGTAACACTTACCACTGCGGCGTCTATGCCTGACGCAGAATTTAAATATACTCTGCCATCTACGGTAACTGTTTTAAGCCAAGACATCATTGACGATGTAGAGCAGCAAGCTCTCGCATCAGGCGTTACCCCGGAAAGTTATAGTGTCACGATCGGAATACCGGCAGGCATCACACTTGATGTTCACGGTACAGACGAAGAAACCGGTGATGCGACCAGCATAGTTATACCTGACGGAATGTCTGTAACATTCTTCGGTCTTGCAGGCGGAGATGCTCCAACACTGAATGTGGACAAAAGCATAGACTTGGCAGGAACCCACGCTTATGTGCGTTTTGAGAACGTAAAGTTTGTTGATACCGGTGGCCAATACCTTATCAACCAAAGTGCTGCTTGTACAATAGGCAGTGACTTATCATTCACCAACTGTACGTTGACAGATTTTGAACGAAGCTTCGTGCGTTCTCAAAAACCCGAGGTGGTTATTAACGAGGTTAATGTTGACAACTGTATAGCCACAAACATGTCTCATGGTAACGGCTATTCTGTGTTCTATTGGAAAGAAAATGGTGGTAAAATAAATAGTTTGAATATAACAAACTCAACATTTGACACTTTCCAACGTTCATTCATCGAACTTACGAAAAACGATGTTGGTACAGCCATAAACATAAGCGATTGTACATTCTATAACGGTGCAGGCAATGACAAGTATATAATTGACACCAATGAAAGTGCAAATGCAACTGTAAGCATTACAAGATGTATATTCGCGCTTAGCCCTGCCAAACTTAGAGGTGTCCGCTGTGCAACAGATCCTGTAATTGCACAAGTTTATTTCACAAGCGATTTCAATTTGACAGCAAGCGCATTTGAGCCTACACAACAATTGCAAGTCGATGCCGCAGGTTTATTTGCAGATCCTGCAAATCATGACTTCACATTGATGGATAAAGACATTGAGGCCGGTGACCCACGCTGGTATCAATAATGACCTATTTCATATCAACGAAAAAGAGGGGCAAGCAATTGCCCCTCTTTCTGTTTTTCATACCAACCGTTCTGTCTATCAGCATATTTTCATAATCTTTGCCAATGCGGCAAACGGAAAAGAAACCAATGGCAACACTGCTGTCAATACTTGTCAAGCATTTCCTTGATTTCCTTACGCCGCTTGGCATGCTTGCGAGCCTTGGGGTTGAAGATTGAAAAGAAGTCGAAGTTGGCACCCGAACCTCCCCGGACTCCTGCTCCGGCTGCTGCGCGTTGAGTTGCAGCCTTTATGTCGAAACCGGGCTTCGGTTTCTTGCCGTATATCACAACCTCATCGAGCCGCCGCATTTTGGGCAACAGCCAGATTGTATCGCGCACGGAAGACTTGTCAAGCGACAAGGCTTCAAAACTTCCATGCGACAGCGTTATGCCGTTACAGCCGCCACTGACGGTAAACCGCCCATAGCTGTCTGTCATGGTCTTGCCCGAAGGATTGATATACACCGTAACACCCGGCACACACCGCCGCGTCTCAATATCGAACACTACGGCTGACAGCTGGGCACGGCATGTAACGACGGCAACAACGAACAACAGAATCAATATGTAACGGCAACAGCGCATCACAGCATAAATCATGTCAGCAAAGTTAAGCTTTTATGCCGTGAACCGACAAACACGGCCTGCCATTTACAGAATTTTTGCATTATTTCCAACGACATAACACAGACATGGGCTTTGCCTGACGCCGTAACAAAAAAATCCCCACAATGTACTGAAAAATGCACATTATGGAGATAAAACCGTTAAAAATGCAGACCTTTCGGCCGCAAGAACATTACTCCCACTCGATAGCATTCTTGCCTTTATATATCAGCATTTCAAATAAATATTCATATTTAAGGGGACACAAAAAGGGGACATAATAACTAAACGTGTTCTCATTGAAAATCAATGAGTTAGGTCAAAATAAAGCTCTTATATTTAGATTTATATAGAGCTTTATTTTTGCCCCTATATTTAACTATTATTTAACAAATTACGTTTTTTTACCATTCCTAACTTAGAAATTCTTTCTTTAACCTTTTAATTGTGCTCACAGAACATTTCACGCCCTTTTGGCGACAAACGGCAAATGTTGAGGCTACACTGTACCCTTTACGTAAACACTTTATAACGTCACTGTATTGCTCGGCCTTTTGTGTTCTCGTCTTAACAGACCCCACCTTTCTGCCCATTTTCACGCCGCGTGCGATTGCTTGTTTGCGACCGCTATTAAGGCGAAACTTTATGTTTTCGCGCTCTTTTTCGGCACAAAAAGAAAGGCAGCTTATATATATTGCCATTACGCCGTCCACGCTCCCGTCTGACTTTAATATATGTAAATTCTCTTTTTGGAAAAATATATTTATCTTTTTGTCAATACAATGTTTTACTGTCTCTAAGACCTGCCATATAGCACGTCCCACACGAGATAATTCACTGCAAAGTATAATGTCAATGCAGTTGACCTCCGCGTATTCAAGGCACGACATAAGTACAGTACGCTCCTCGTTTTTTGCTGCGCCGCTTATTTTTTCATTAAAGACTTTAACGACCTCTATATCGTTGGCTGCCGCATAACTTTGCAGGTCGGCAACTTGCCTATCGTTCGTTTGACGCTCTGTGATTGACGATGTACGAGTGTAGATAATTGCTTTCATGTTGCAGTGGTGTTTAACTGATGCAAAGATACGAATTATTTAGTTAACAACCAAATAATATATAGATTTATTTGAGCTTAGCAAACAGATTTAACACATACTAGCACTTTATAAATCAAAGAATTATGTGAGACGAAAAACAAGGCGGTTCAACCATGCAAATATGATTTATTTGAGCCATTTTTATTTTTGGCCTCAACACTCAAAAATTGATACCTCGAAAGTATCAGAAAATGACACGTATAGTATGAAAGGAAAATCACAAAACCCACTATATAGGGGCTATCGCCGTCCCTCTCGTCTAAGGGGGGTATAGGCTTATGTCCCCTGCGTGTGATAATGTAAATTAAAAGGCTTAGTTAGGCAAAAACAGTTTGCAAAATATTTTAGCGACAAAAATTTATCAATAAAAAGTAGCTAACTATTTATATTAATTCAATTAAACATACTATTTATAATAAACGATAATAATATATGAATAATAAACAGTACAAGCGGCAAACAAGGCAGATGCCGCAATACGTAAAGGACAAGATTAGTGCATCACTCACGGGGCGCAAGCTATCTGACGAGACAAAGCGACGCATCAGCGACGGGCAAAAGCGCGCGTGGGCTATGATACCACAAAAGCAGGATGTTTCCGACCTATGGCCAACCAATAACAATAAGAACGAAAACAAAGACCAAAAAGGCAATGGCACTGAAAAGGAGAGTAAATTTTAATGTTGATAAGTTGCGGTTGTGCTATAAACAGCCTCAACAATTATTTTACGATGTAACGAGCTTTGAGAACGGAAGCGAAATAGACTGTGGCGATTTTCGGTTACGCGTCCTTGATAATGGGCGGACGGCAGATGATGAGTTACCGCCAACCAACGCAACGGTACAGGTAGTGTTTTGGGATGGCAATAAAGACATAACATTCGGAAGCTTAGAGTTAAACAACTCCGCAAAATATAGCGGTAAGTGCTTTCTGTATCTTAACAACCAAGCACTATACGAGAACCAAGGCACAGACATGCTAACGGGTGAGAAGTATAACCACCTGTGCTATTTGCCTTACATTTCCAATGCGCTCGGCCTCCAACTAAATAACATAACACTTCTTGAAATCGCCGCCGATACAAACGTGAACCCCGTCCCCTCAATACGTCGATATATACACGATTACGAGCGTTACGACATGATAGTAAATGGCAAACGGGTCATGGATGAACGGCGTAAAATAGACGGTTATTGCGAAGCCTACGGTAGCTCCCGTGTGAGGATAGACCGTTACCCTACGCTGTATTTTTCACAGAGCAAGGCCGAGGGGTTACGGATGCGAGTGTATAATAAATCGCGAGAAATATCAGAAAGCAGCGGCAAACAATATGAGGCGGAGTGGAACGAGTACGGCGACCACTCGATATACAGACTTGAAGTAGTGGTGCGGAATGAGGATTACCGCCAATGGCTGTCGTATATAGCCCCGAAAGTGCCCGAATGGGGCTGTTTAGAGGCCGCAGAGCACCTTATAATGTCGGAGGAGTACAGGACTGCCATCTGGCTGTATTGCACGCGTAGAATGCTTTATTTCAAGCCCAAGGGCAAACGGAAAAAGATAATAGACTTAGCGGACATAATCAGCGGTGGGGAGGCTTGTTGAGTCTCCCTTTTTTGCGCCCGTGAGTATATAACCAATACCCCTGCCAGTGCACGTTTACAGCCCTCAAACCCTTATGTATAAAGGATTTTACAGGTTTATTTTAGCGCACGTTATTAAGATTTCCGAAATACAAAAAAATACGAATGATATTTACGTGCATGTCTTTGTATTTGGCCATTGGTATGTAAGTATTTGGAGCGTGCTATCAAGATAAAAATATCATCCAAACTAAAACCACACTCAATAGCTTTATTATGAACATGATGGGCAACCCATATCTGTCCATTAGGACCGCAAACATCCATTACTTTCATAATGAGAAAGCCACCTTTAGACAACTTGTCGTATGATAATTCTATCATGTCGTTATTTGCCTTATACAATTCTTCTTCTGACGTGAAGAAATCGAAACGTTTTGCAATCTTAGAATGTTCTGAAAAGCCCCCTTTACTATTGGCGTTTACAATAAATGGCAAGTCTATTACAATCGAATGCAAGGAATACGAGGGTATATCATTTGCCTCTATTAATGGTAACACATCCATCCTTTGCGGATACTTATCAAATTTTAATCGTGGCGCATCAATGATATTATAAAAATTCCCTTTAGAAAAAGTCAAATCACAATCAAAATTATTGGATTTAATATATAGCCGTAATATATTACATAATATTTCGTCTTGGCTTTCGCTTATCGACCGAATAACTGTCGATGGAGTTGCAAAGTCAAATTTTGATACCTTATTGGTAGCAATATCTGACAGGCATACACTTTCTTTAAGATACTTCCGCACTGTATTTGGTGAGTACCCTAGAACACGTGACATATAAGAAATTGACGCATTCGGATTGTCACGTCTGAATGATTGAACAAGCCTCTGCCGTGCTATCTTAGCGTCTGTGCGCCTGTCAATGTGATTGACACGTATATACTTGCGAACCGCACTTTCACTTACATCACACTTTAAGGCATTTTCCCGTACTGATTTGTTCGGGTCATACTTTATTTTTAATGTGTTCATAATTTCCATCATTCAAAATATTTTCTCATCATTTTTGCGTTTTCTTCCTTTGAGACCTTAATATACTTCAAGAAATTGGCCTCTGTCGTATGCCCAGTAAGCTTCATAATAGCGTAAGTTGGTGCTCCCTTTTTATAGAGATTGGTGGCAAAGCTACGACGTGCGGTGTGGCTCTTTATGAGCTGATATTTCAGATACTTTATTGTCTTAACTTTACCGCCTCTATTTTCATTTACAATGATTTCATCATTTATTTTTGCGAGCCGTCCTAATTCCTGCAAATGTTCATTATATCTTGATTTGTAACACATTTTTGGGAAAGTCCCTTTATATTTAATGTATAGGGCTTTTATATATGGGTGCATAGGTATCACAACTTTCTCATTTGTCTTTTCCGTTATAATTGTAATTTGTGAAGCCTCAACATCAAATAAAGCCATTTCAAGATGATTGAGGTCGCTCTGCCGCAAGCCTGTCCAACAACCAATAATGAATAAGTCACGAGTTGCCTGTATAGTACTCTTAGCGTCAATTATACCTTTATTTATAAGTGCAGGAATATCCAACAAATAAATGCGTGTTATTTCGTCCTCGGTTAAATATATGTTATCAACCGCAACGGACTTGCTTGGATATGATTTATATATATCATTGTGGATTAGCCCTTGACGTGCAGCCTCATTCAGCCACACTTTAAGTATGGAAAAAGATGTTGGAATAGTGTTATAATGATAGCACTTGGACTTATAAGCCCAATTTGTAAACAACTCTTGGAAACGAGTGTCAAATACGCTAAAATCATCCTTTATATGGCTTTCTGAAAAAAACGACTGAAAACGCTTAAGAACTGTACGGTGGTGTCCAATAGTGCGGTCGGCAATATATCGCCCCGTCCTTATGTCTATACGGTCAGGCATATTCTTTACGTAAGATTGAAAAAATTGCAGTGGTGTTATTATTTTCTTCTCATTCTCGACGCGCTCATGTTCCAGCATATCATCTAATACATTCAGAATACATTTCTTGAGATATTCGGGTTTCCCGAAATAAGACACATCATCCGCATGGAACGGGCATTTTGTAAAATATTCTGTTATGTTTTTATCCAGATTATCCAAGAACTTATTGACTTTACGCCCTATTCGATTAACGCGGTAAGGATAAGCGGTTGAAATTATGCAACGCTGTTTCACGCTGTCCCAGGACTTAACATAAACGGTCTGCCGCGTGGAAATCTTAAACCGTCTACGGTGATAACCCACAAGATATAACAATGTATATTCAGACGACTTATCCTTTAAGTAGTAATTTAGATTTATCCGACCTTTTTTGTTTGCCATAATTCTAACATTTTATGTGATTACAGCAAAGGTAGCAAAAAACAACAACATATCCAAACCAAAAAAACAGGGGACACTAGGGGACATTTTCGGGGGACAAAAACTGCTAGTTTGTACAAAAAAGTCACTACCTTGATAACCAATAAGTTATGCAAGATAGTGACTTAATTCATTGATTTACAATAGATTGAGTTATATTTTTATCGAAATATAACAATTTTGATTTACTCCCACTCGATTGTCGAAGGCGGCTTTGACGAGATGTCGTAGCAAACGCGGTTGACGCCTTTCACCTTGTTTATAATCTCATTGGAGACCTTAGCCATGAAGTCGTAAGGCAGGTGCGCCCAGTCGGCGGTCATGGCGTCGGTGCTCGTCACGGCGCGCAGAGCCACAGGATGCTCGTAAGTGCGCTCGTCGCCCATCACACCGACGCTGCGTATCGTTGAGAGAAGCACTGTGCCGGCCTGCCAAACCTTGTCATACAAAGGCTCGCCGTCCTCGCAAATGTAGTTGTGCATGTTCTCGATGTATATGTCGTCAGCGTCTTGCAGGATGCGGACCTTCTCGCGCGTGATGTCGCCGAGTATGCGCACGGCCAGTCCGGGACCGGGGAAGGGGTGGCGCTTGATAAGCCGTTCGGGCATGCCGAGCTGATAGCCAACGCGGCGCACCTCGTCCTTGAACAGCCATTTGAGCGGCTCGCACAGCTGCAGGTGCATCTCCTTGGGCAGTCCGCCCACGTTATGGTGACTCTTGATAACCATGCCCGTGATGCTAAGGCTCTCTATGCGGTCGGGATAGATTGTGCCCTGTGCCAGCCATTTGGCATCGGTTATTTTCTTCGCCTCGGCGTTGAACACCTCCACAAAGTCGCGGCCTATGATTTTACGCTTCTGCTCCGGGTCGCTCACACCTTCCAAATCCTTGAAGAACTTGTCGCTTGCGTCCACTCCGATTACGTTCAGGCCGAGTCCCTTGTATGCCTCCATCACCTTTTGGAACTCGTTTTTGCGCAGCATACCGTGGTCTACGAATATACACGTAAGGTTTGAGCCGATGGCGCGGTTGAGCAGAGTGGCACATACGGAAGAGTCAACTCCGCCCGAAAGTCCGAGTATCACGCGGTCGTTGCCGAGCTGTTCTTTCAGCTCCTGCACCGTTGTTTCCACAAACGAAGCCGCGCTCCATTCCTGCGGGCTACCACAAATGTCAACTACAAAATTCTGCAACAGCTGCTTTCCCTGCTCCGTATGGAACACTTCTGGGTGGAACTGCACCGCCCACAACGGGTTGCTCTCGCTGGCGTATGCCGCAAACTTGACATCGGCCGTGGAAGCTATGGCATGACAATCGGAAGGCAAAGCCGTTATCGTGTCGCCGTGGCTCATCCACACCTGAGAGTTTTCCTTAAAGCCCTTGAACAGCGGATTTTCAGCGTCAAACTGCATAAGATGCGCCCGTCCGTACTCGCGTGTATTGGTCTTTTCAACCTTTCCGCCTCCCTGCGAGGCTATGAACTGCGCTCCGTAGCATATTCCGAGCACAGGAAACTTGCCTACAAACTGGCTCAAGTCAGCCTTGAACGCCTCCGGGTCGTGCACGGAATAAGGCGAACCGCTAAGGATTACGCCGATAACGCCCGTCGTGTCTTGCGGAAACTTGTTGTAAGGCAGGATTTCACAAAACGTGTCAAGCTCGCGCACGCGGCGGCCGATGAGCTGCGTTGTCTGCGAACCGAAGTCGAGAATGATGATTTTCTGCATCGTATCTTTTTATTAGTAATTAAAGGAGTTAAAAGGAGTTACCGCCCGTTTCACTCGCTAAGGAGCTAAAGGCAATGGCTTTCCAGTTGACAAGCAACAAGTTACAAGTTGACAAGTAAATGTGCCTTGCCGCCCGTCTGCCCTTTCCTTCGCCTGTATAAATTCTTTTGCAAAAGTACAACATTTTTTTAATGTTTCACTATAATACACTGACTTATTGAGCGAAAACGCATCATCCAACATCCAAGGGCACGTCACCGACAAGCCGTAGCCCCAACTCCCGTCTTGCAAAAGACGGCAAACAGCATTGCAAAAGACCATGAATTGCAACGCAAAAGGCCGTCTTTCAGCGCATGAAAGGCGGCCTTTTGCCAATATATTGACCATCAATCAGTTAGCAACCATTCAACCGTTGGGGTTATAAACCGTTCCGCTTCGGCCAAAGTGTCGAGCTTTCCCACGTCAAGCAGCTGCAAGTCGGGCTTGACGCAAGCCTTGATTACGGCCTTGCCGCACACTTTCAGGTAAAAGTCTATTATGCCGAACTTGTCAGGAAAACCGTCCATCAAAGGAAAAAGACGCGGCGAAAAGACGTGTATTCCGGAAAAGGCGAACCGCTTACAGGCGCTTACATCCAAGTCTGGATAAGGGCTTTTAACCTCGCCTGTCTCTGTGTTTGTCCAGCCTACGAGGCGCATTTCGTCGTTGAAAAGCAGGTAACGTTTTGTCTTACGCTCACTGACAAGCAGAGTGGCGTCACTGCCTTTATGGCTTTCGTACAGCCAACGGAGGTCTACATTGCTCAATATGTCTACGTTGTGGATAAGTATCGGAACGTCAGGCGCAAACAACGGGGCGGCCTTTTTCAGTCCTCCGCCGGTGTCGAGAAGCATCTCCGACTCGTCGCTTATGCGTATGTCAACACCAAAATTGCCGTTGTCATGCAAATAACCGACCACCTGCGACGCGAAATGATGTACGTTTACAACCATCCGCTCAACGCCCGATGCCTTCAGCTTTTCCACCACACGCTCGATAAGCGGCCTGTCCCCCACCCTCACGAGAGCCTTCGGCATAGTGTCGGTAAGCGGCTTCAGGCGCGTGCCAAGACCTGCGGCGAATATCATTGCCTGCATCATAATCTGTTGTTTTATTTTTTCTTAGCCTCCAACACGGTGCTTATGTTCTGCTCACGGTGTACAATGCGCACCTCCACGCCAAACTTGTCGTTGATGTGTTCGGCAAGATGCTGGGCCGCATATACGCTGCGGTGCTGTCCGCCAGTGCATCCGAAGCTGAACATCAGGTTCGTAAAACCGCGCTGGATGTAGCGGCGCACATGGGTGTCGGCCAGTTTATAAACATTATCAAGGAATGTAAGTATCTCGCCGTCGTCCTCAAGGAAGCGTATCACCGGCTCGTCAAGCCCCGTCAGTTTCTTGTAAGGCTCGTAACGGCCGGGATTATGCGTGCCGCGACAATCGAACACATAGCCGCCCCCGTTGCCGCTCTCGTCTTCAGGAATGCCCTTGTGATAGGAAAAACTATACACGCGGACAACCAGCGGCCCCTTGTTGTCATACTTCGAGAATGTGGCCGGGCCGTCAGAAGGATGGGCTGCATACACTTTGCTGTCAGTTGTCTTGAAACCGTCAGCACGTGTCAATGCAGGCTCTTCAATGTGTGCAAACTGCGGCATTTCGGTAAGCTGGCGCAACACATCAAGCAAATACGGATAAGTGAAGACATTAAGCTTCAGCAGTTCGCGCAGGTTCTGTATGGCCGGAGGTATGCTGTCAAGGAAATGCTTTTTACGCTCGAAATACCCTCGGAAGCCGTAAGCGCCGAGCACTTGGAGCGTGCGGAACAATACAAACAGGCTCAACCTTTCCACAAAATGACGTACAGATGGAACTTCAGTATAAAGCTTCAACGAGTTGTAATACTCGTAAACAAGCTCTCGCCTGAGCTTATACGGATATCTGGCCGATGCCTGCCAAAGGAATGAAGCCAAGTCATAATAATACGGGCCTTTGCGTCCGCCTTGGTAATCGATGAAATACGGACGGCCTTGGGTGTCGAGCATGACATTGCGTGCCTGGAAATCACGGTACATAAAGCTGTCCGACTTCTCTGCGACAAGGTCTTTTGCAAAGAGGCGGAAGTTGGCTTCAAGCTTCAGTTCATGAAAATCGAGTTCGGCGGGCTTGAGGAAACAATACTTAAAATAATTCAAGTCGAACAGCACGGTGTCCTCGTCAAACTCGGGTTGCGGATAACAATTAGTCCAGTCCAGTCCGCGCGCGCCGCGTATCTGTATGTTAGGAAGCTCGCGAACAGTATTGACAAGCAACTGCTTCTCACGCTGGTTATAGCGTCCGCCGGCCTCGCGTCCGCCGCTTATCGCACCGAATAAAGACACACGCCCAAGGTCTTCCTGCAAGTAACGCAGCTCATCGTCCGACACGGCAAGGATATGCGGCACAGGAAGCTGACGCTTCCTGAAATGCCCGGAAAGGTAAATAAAGGCATGGTCTTCATCACGGCTTGTACCTATAACGCCTATGACAGAACCTCCGTCAGCCCCCAATATACGGAAATACCGGCGGTTGCTGCCGGCTGTATCAAGCTGTTCCACGCCCGAAGGCGCCGAACCGCTCCACGACTTATATAAATCCAAAAGCTTCTGCATAGTTTACAACAATATATCGTCATCGTCGCCGCCACGCTTCTTGCGCTCATATTCAGCAAGCCAGCGGTCGAGCAATATCAATAACAGGATTATGCCAAGCGACATAAGCCACGACTTGGTGATGTAAAGCAGTCCGCCCGAAACGGCGATATACAGCACCCACTGCCACCATTTTATCTTGAAATCATTTACATCCATAATCTTACAATATGGCCGCATACGCAAGAAGCACGCACACAGGAACATGTCTGCAAAGATAATGAAAATCAAGGACAATGTAAAACAAAGGCTTCAATTTTTGATTTAGGTACAAACAAAAAAATCGCATGTCGTCACGACAAGCGATTTTCAAAAAACAAACTACTTAAAAACTAATCTACTAAAACAAATCAAAAAAATATCTACTTTAGGATCTATTCGCTTTTTGTTTTTATTTTCAAGTGCAAATTTATGCACTTTGCCCATAAGAAGCAAATTTTTCATGCTAAATTTTAGATATTTCATGCCAAAAATAGTAAAAAAGAGGGGCGAACCTGACAGGTGCCCCTCTTTTTGTTATCTTAAGTTTGCAATTTTACATCATTCCGCCCATTCCCGGGTTGCCCATCGGCATTGCCGGTTTCTCCTCGGGCTTTTCAACGATAAGGCATTCCGTTGTCAGGAACATGCCGGCAATTGAAGCGGCGTTCTCAAGAGCAACACGGGCTACCTTGGCGGGGTCGATTACTCCGGCCTTACGCAAGTCCTCGTACTCGTCGGTGCGCGCGTTGTATCCGAAGTCGCCTTCACCTTCGCGAACCTTCTGCACTACGACTGCACCCTCGCCTCCGGCGTTGGCTACAATCTGGCGGAGAGGCTCCTCGATGGCGCGTACAACGATGTTGATACCCGTCTGCTCGTCGGCGTTGTCGCCCTTGACATCTTTAAGAGTGTCAAGTGCGCGGATATAGGTCGTGCCGCCGCCTACAACTACACCTTCCTCGATAGCCGCACGTGTGGCGCAGAGGGCGTCGTCAACACGGTCTTTCTTCTCCTTCATCTCAACCTCGCTGTTCGCGCCTACGTAGAGCACTGCGACACCGCCTGAAATCTTGGCCAGACGCTCCTGCAGCTTCTCTTTGTCGTAAGAGCTTGTAGTGTTGGCAATCTCGTTCTTCAACTGAGCTACGCGGTCAGCGATGCACTGCTTGTCGCCAGCGCCGTTTACGATGGTTGTATTGTCCTTGGTAACGGTAACCTTGTCGCAGGTGCCGAGCATCTCGAGCGTAGCCTGCTCAAGCTTCAAGCCTTTCTCCTCGCTGATAACAACACCGCCGGTCAGTATCGCGATGTCCTCGAGCATAGCCTTGCGGCGGTCGCCGAAGCCGGGAGCCTTGACAGCACAAATCTTCAATCCACCGCGCAGACGGTTTACAACGAGTGTTGTAAGAGCCTCTGAATCAACGTCCTCTGCGATTACGAGCAACGGGCGTCCGCTCTCTGCTGCAGGCTGAAGGATGGGAAGGAAGTCCTTGATGTTGCTAATTTTCTTGTCGTAAATCAGTATGTAAGGATTTTCCATCACGCATTCCATCTTGTCAGCGTCGGTTACAAAGTAGCCGCTCAGGTAGCCACGGTCGAACTGCATGCCCTCAACCACGTTGATATGGGTGTCGCGGCTCTTGCTTTCTTCGATTGTGATTACGCCGTCCTTGCTTACCTTGCGCATTGCGTCGGCAATGAGCTTGCCTATTTCGGGGTCGTTGTTTGCGCTGACGGTGGCAACCTGTTCAATCTTGTCATAGTTGTCGTCAACCTTCTCGGCGTTAGCCTTGATATAATCAACAACGGCAGCAACGGCCTTGTCAATGCCGCGCTTCAAGTCCATGGGGTTGGCGCCTGCCGTTACGTTCTTCAGTCCTACGTTCACGATGCTCTGTGCAAGTATCGTAGCGGTTGTAGTTCCGTCGCCAGCATCGTCGCCGGTCTTGCTTGCCACGCTCTTAACGAGCTGTGCGCCGGTGTTCTCGAAGTGGTCGGCCAGCTCAATCTCCTTCGCTACGGTAACACCGTCCTTGGTGATTTGCGGAGCGCCGAACTTCTTTTCAATGATGACGTTGCGGCCTTTCGGGCCGAGTGTAACCTTCACTGCGTCTGCCAACTGGTCAACGCCCTTCTTGAGCAAGTCACGGGCGTCTACGTTATATTTAATCTCTTTAGCCATGATGTTTTGTTTTTTAGGAGGGAAGGAGTAAGGAGAAAAGGAGTAAGTACTATGGCTTTGCAAACAAGCCTTTCGCCTTTCTGTTTCCAGTCCTTCGCCTTATAATGTTTTTACCTTTTTACTCTTTTACCTTTTTACTTTTCAATCACTGCGAGCACGTCGCTCTGGCGCATCATCAGGTATTTCTCGCCTTCGAACTCCAGTTCGGTGCCTGCATATTTGCCGTAAAGCACCTCGTCGCCGGCCTTCAGCACCATATCTTCATCCTTGGTGCCCTTGCCTGTGGCGATGATTGTGCCGTGAAGCGGTTTCTCCTTTGCAGTATCGGGAATGATTATTCCGCCGATTTTCTCTTCTGCCGGTGCCGGCTTAACCAGCACCCTGTCTGCCAATGGTTTGATGTTCATAGTTCTATGATTTTAATATTGTGTACTTAAATATGCTTGTCCGCGCCCTTGGCGCGTCCGCCAACATTATAGCGAAAAGCGTGCCAAAGGCCGTACTGACAGTTTTGGCACACCATGACTGACAAAAATGTCACATAGTCAGACAACAACGACATGCCAGAATGCACCGGGACGCAACTGTGGACGAGCCGCAAATACCGTACCTCCACCTTAATAATATAAGCATTATTACCGCGCTTGCCAAGCCGTCGTAACACGAAAAGACGGCACTTCACAAACGCCTGTATATCAAGCGGTTACAGACGGCCTTGCAAAAGGTGGCCTTTTACCGTGCAAAAGGTAACCTTTCGGCGTGCAAAAGATGGCCTTTCAGGATGCATTTTGTGTCCTTTCAGGAAACAGTCTGAAACCAGTGCCGCAGCAAGCAGTCATACCTCACGGCCTGTCGCACTCCACTTGCCTACGTATCCACTCCATTATCACGGCCACGATGTAGCCCTGCTCCGCAGCCGTAAGCCTGCGCCCCGCAGGTATGCCGTGCCATTTTGCCAGGCATCCGCGGCAGCAACAGCCCGTGGCATGCTGCGCTATGAATACGGGATGGCCGCGCATGGGCGTCTGCCTGCCGTCGTTTTTCGGCGTAGACGGCGCGAGACGACTGCGCACAAAGTCCTCGGCGTGGCGGCGTATCACGGCCATGCCCTTGGCCTTGACATATTCAACATCTCCCGGCTTCAGGCTAAAACCGCTGCGGAATGCCGACCGCGAGAGCCTGTCGAAAAGGTCGCCAAAAGCGTGTTGCACCGTTTCGCAGGTTGTCTCGTCACGCCCTAAGTCTTCGTCGGCGAAAAGGTCGCCCTCAACAGCGCGCCCGTACATGGCGCTCTCTTCTTTTTTCTTCATCTTACAGTTTCTTATACCCAAAGTAAAACATTTTTGACGAAAGGACAAAGCAATCGGGCTAAAATGTCCCGAAGTGGAATAAAAATAACAAAAACATCTTCAAATGCTTGCTGTATATGAAAAACCTGATTAATTTTGCCATAACCCATGCAACAGCAAAGCTCACCGAAGCCATGAAACTTAAAGACAAACGATATGTCAGGTGAAAACACAAAATCCGGCATTCAGCACGCTTTTACCTCGAAAAACACACTAAAATTCTTCAAATTCAACTTATTTCCGTATCTTTGTCTGCGTATGATTAAACAGCAAAAGACATGGAAGAAATACTAAACATGCACCTTTTCGGCGTCTCCGTGCGCTGGCTCGTAGTGTTCGCCATAAAGGGCGCGGTCATTTATCTGTTCGTCCGCCTGCTCACGGGACTGACAAAATACCTGTTCTACCGCTCCATGCACAAGCAGCGCAAGGTAGTACTCGACGAGACAAAGGTCAGCTTCATGCGCCGCATCATCGTCACAACCATATATATTATAGGTATAGCGGCCTTCCTCTCGCTCATTCCTGGCATGGAGAAGGTAAGCAACTCCATACTTGCCAGTGCCGGAATAATGGCCGCCGCAGTAGGTCTGGCGTCGCAGGACGCGCTGTCAAACGTCATCGGCGGACTGTTCATAATCTTCTCGCAGCCGTTCAAGCTCGGCGACTTCATCGAGGTAGACAACATCGTAAAGGGCACGGTGATGGAGATTACGCTGCGCCACACAGTCATACGTGACGCCGAAAACCGCATGATACTAATCCCGAACAACAAGATAAACTCAAGCACCATCATCAACTCGTCATACGGCGACACGGCCACATGCGCCTTCGTAGAGGTGGGGGTGTCATACACGGCTGACCTGAACCATGCCATCGACACCATGCGCGACGAAGTGATGAAGCACCCGTTGCTCATCGACCACCGCTCGGAAGACGACAAGAAGAACGGCACGCCGCAGGTAGTCATCCGCGTGATAAACCTCGGCGACTCGGCCATCACCCTGCGTGCATGGGCGTGGGCGTCAAGCGCAGGCAACGCATTCACAATGAAATGCGACCTGCTCAAAGCCGTAAAAGAACGCTTCGACCGTGAAAACATCGAAATTCCATACCCGTACATCAACATCGTAAAAGCATGATTTTTAGTTGACAAGGGACGAGGGACAAGTTGACAAGGGACAAGATGCAATGCCGACAGGCTGTATTTGACGGACAACAAGATGACAGAACAAATGGCAAAATCACCCACTGGCACAAGCATAAGACACATTACGGAAAACAAGAAACAGTATCTTGAACTCCTGCTGCTGGGCGACGAACAGGAAACGATGATTGACCGGTATCTTGAACGCGGCGACATGTACGTAATGTTCGACCGCTACGACCGGGCTATTGCCGTGGCCGTAGTAACCGATGAAGGCGAAGGTGTATGCGAACTGAAGAACATCGCCGTAGCTCCCGACTGCCAGCGCAGAGGCTATGGCGCAGAATTTATAAAATATCTTTTTGGCATTTACTGTCACGCATTCAGCACAATGCTTGTCGGAACAGGCTCAACCGTAGGCACATTGAAGTTCTATGAGCATTGCGGTTTCACTTATTCACACACCATAAAGGACTTTTTCACCGACAATTACGACCACAAGATAATCGAAGACGGCAAAGAGCTGCGTGACATGATATACCTTAGGCGCATCTTGGCGGCAACGCCCGATGCCGCAAAAGGATGACGGAACTATAAAAAAGCATCATGAGCAATACCCCGAATAACGGAAACAAGGCCGGCATCACATACACAACGGCCTGCTGTGGGTTCGACTGCAAGGAGTGCCCCTTATACGGAACGCAAGGCAGCCAAGGCCATGCCATGCGCTGTACAGGTTGCCGCGGCGATGGCGTACGCCACCCTTTCTGCGACGACGGATGCCAAATACGCCGGTGCGTAATGGACAAAGGCATCGCCACCTGCGCCGAATGCAACCTCGTCAGCTCATGCACCACTGTGGCAGAACTGTTCAGCCGCTCGCCGAAAGCAAAGGAGCGATTGCTTCCATAACGTCCATACCTAACGTCAGTCAGCCCCTTTCATGTTCAGAGCCTGCATGAAACGCTTTACCACTTCAGGCTTTCCCACGTGTTTCCCCTCGTCTTCGCTCAGCTTGCAGGTGTCGTTATAGAACGTCCACGACTCCGTTATCTTGGCCGCAACAAGCTTTATAACGATGTTCATGGGCTTCACTCCGTCGAAGTCATTTGTGAAGTGGGTGCCTATTCCGAACGAAGGCTGGCAGTAATCGGTGGCATACTGCTGTATGGCTATTGCCTCGTCAGTGTCCAGCGCGTTGCTGAATATCACCTGCTTCGTTTTCGGGTCGATGCCCAGCGAGCGGTATTTCTCCACTATGCGCATAAGCTGCCGGCGGTTGTCTCCGCTGTCTATGCGCAGTCCTTTGAACAGGTTTGCAAAGTCTTCGGAGAAGTTCAGGCTGAAGATGTCCCACCCGAAACTGTCGTAAAGATACGTGCCGAGCGCACCGCGGAACGTGTTTCGCCATGAGTTCATGGCTATATGGTTTGCCATCTGCGGCCCGTACATGCCGCCTATGGCGCAGACAAACTCGTGAGCCATCGTGCCCACGGGCAGCACGTCGTGCTTCATCGCCAGGTAGACATTGCTCGTTCCGACAAAACGCCCCGGCCACTCGCGGCTCTGATAGCAGTCCTTCATGGCGCGCACCACGGTGTCCTCGGCCTTGAACGAGGCGCGGCGGCGCGTGCCGAAGTCGCTGAACACGCATCCGGCGGCCAGCAGCCGTTCGGCCTTATGGTATGTCTTGGCGTAGTAGTCGTCATAGTTGAACAGTTTGTCCTGCCTCGTCATTTCATAATAAAGGTCGGAAATGATGGCGAGTACCTTCACCTCAAGGAAGATGGTTTCAGCCCATCCGCCCTCAAACTCCACGTGCAAGTGCCCCCCGTCGTCCTGCCATGCCTTAGCCCAACGCCTGCTGAAACGGAAGCCCTTGAGGTAAACGTAAAACCACTCGGGCAGGTAATAACACTTGCGGCGCATGAAGTCTATCTCGTCGTCGGTAATGACGACATCCTCGAGCGCGGCAATCTGCTCCTCAAGCTCACGGGCGAAACCCGGCGGATAAACCGTTCCGTCCCTGTCGGTGAACGTATATTTTACCTGCGCACGCGGAAAATTGTCTATTACGGCACAGCACATGGTAAACTTGTAAAGGTCGTCGTCGGTGAAGTGGGTTATGATTTGTCTCATAGTCGGATGTTTTTTCGCCAGTCCGCGCATGTCGTCCGGAAGCACGGAAGCCATCGCCAAAGGTAACACTTGTTTTTTAATTATGCAAACCCGCGGCGCGTTTTGACGGCCAAAGCCTGCAAATAATGGAAAGTTATCACTACTTTTGCAGGAAAATTGCTTACAAAAACACACCACAGCATGTACGAAACGACATTCAGACAGGCCGCCGAAAACGATATTGACGGCATAATGACAATCATCAGGCAGGCTGTAAGCCAGATGCTCCGCGAGGGCAAACACCAATGGGACGACACTTATCCGCAACGCGGCCACATTGCCGACGACATAGCCCGGGGCTGCGGCTACGTGATGACGTGCGGCGGACGGCTGGCCGCCTACGGCGCAGTGGTGTTCAGCGGAGAGCCTGCATACAACAGCATCCGCGGACAATGGCTGTCGGACGGACGGTATGTGGTGCTGCACAGGCTGGCCGTAGCCGACGGCATGAAGGGGCAAGGCGTGGCCGCAAGGTTCATGGCTGAAGTGGAAAAGATGGCCGCAGAAAAGGGCGTACACAGCTTCAAGGTTGACACCAACCATGACAACACACGCATGCAAAGGGTTCTCAACAAGCTCGGTTTCACTTATTGCGGAACCGTATCATACGAAAAAGGCGACCGCATGGCCTACGAAAAAATGCTGTAAGGTCACCGGCACGTAACCCATTGACATTCAAGCACTTTGCAATATGCCACGTTTTGCATTGCAAAAGGCCACCTTTTACAATGCGAAAGGCCACCTTTTACAGCGTAAAAGATGGCCTTTTGCTTTGAGCTTGTCAAAGCTCCATATTATTCAAACAGACATTCCTTTATTCACCTTCGGTCGCAGAGCCTTCCCCTCCTTCGGTAGTGCCCTCGTCGCCGGTGGTTTCATCGTCGTCAACGGTAACCCCTTCTTTCCACATGTCGCCGGTGAAGTCGGCGCCAAGGTCTTTCCCTGCGATGCCGTCGCACACGCCCTTGTAAGCCACCTTGCGCCCGTAGTTGGCGTCGAAGAGGTTGGGCGCGTCGTTAGGAATCCAATAAACGTGCTCGTCGGCAGCGTCAGACACGCCCCAGATAACAAAGCCTCCGCGCTGTGCCTCGGGCACATTGGCCTTGTAAGACTCGATTATCATCTGGTAAACGTCGGCCTGTTGCTGCTGCTGGTCTGCCGAAGGAGTAGCCGTGCCCACCTTAACGTCAAGCTCGCTCACGCGCACCAGCTTGCCCGTGGTGGCCATCGTCTGGAACATCTTGTCTACCTGCTCGCGCGTAATGTTCATGTCAACGTGCATCTGCGTAGCTATGCCGTCCACCTGCGTGGTGCTGTTCTGGTCGATATAGTTCACGAAGTCGATGAGCTTGGCAAGTTTCGACGGTTTTGTCTCCAAGTTATAGTCGTTGACGTACAGCTTCATGTCGGCAGGAGCGTACTTGCGAGCCAGCTCGAACGCCTTTACGGCGTAGTCCATGCCAAGGTAGTAGCCCCAATAGAAGTGGCCGCCGTACCAGTTAAGGTTCAGGCCTTCGGTAGTTGACTCGGTAGGCTCCTGGTCTTTCACGGGGTTGCCGTTGTCATCTTCCCCCTCCCAGCCGAAGTGTCCGTCTATTCCGCGATAGTAACCGTCGTCGGTTATCGGCTCGTTGATTACGTCCCAGCCCACGAAACGCTGGTCGCCTCTGACATGCTGGAGCATTCCGCCTATCCAGCTTTTCATCGCCTCGAGCAGAGCCTGACGCTTTTCTTCGGCGGTCTTCAATGTGTAGTTAATGCCACTACCTGGCAAAACATCATGACTATCATCATCGTAAAGTTTCTCTCCAAAAACTATGTCATCGATGTAATATGTAGCAGCAACCTTACCTAAATTACATATAATTCGGTTATCGTCGGCATAGTTTGGAGTGAACTCCCATTCATATTTCGTCCAGCCTGTGCCCAAGTCTGTAATTTCAGGTCCCCATTGCTGACTTTCATAAGAAGGCACACTCTGGGTTTGGAACTGTATATATCCCCCCGCAACAGAAGACTTGACTTTGAAAGATACCTTGTATGTCTTGGTATTGTCAAGGTTTGCTGTAAGGTCATAAAAGAACTGTACCTGGTAAGCCTCGCCCGGTGTAAGAACTTCAAGCTTAATGCAATCAGAACCATCCTGACCGCCTCCTTCCTCTACACTCATTTTTACACGGTCATCACCGGTAACGTTCCAGCCGCCTTTTGTTCCGCCATTGAAATTATAGCTGTCATTAAGAAGCTGTGTGGCGATACCACCAATAATGAACTGTGCTTGTGTTGGAGCAATAAGCGAACGCAGGTAAGCTTGTTGCTGCTGCGTATGCCAAATGAAATTGTGGCCGAAAATCTCTACGTCGGCCGGTGCTTTGGCAAGGAAAGCATCGAGCTTTGTCGTGTTGAGCGCGCCGCTGCTCGTCACCATTGCGTCCATCTTCATGGCGTTACCGGTAACATACTGCTGGAAGTTGTTGTCGCACAGCGCCGCATAGTCAGGGTCGTCCTCGTCGAGATACTTGTCCGCCGAAAGGCCGACGCCGATAGGCGTGCCGGGCATATACTCAGCCATGTAGTTCTTTATGTAGTCGTAATGGTCGATTTGCTCCTGCAATTGCAGCGGAATATCGTCCGTAGTCACGGGGTTGTGGCCGTCGGGCGTATGCCAGTCCATCTTCTCGTCGTAACAGCCGACAAGCAGAAGCGAGCCTGCCAGCATGGGGAATATTATGTTATTCAGTTTCATGATGTTTTCTGTTTATTGTTTGTTAGTTTGCATGTTCCGAGCGGACGGCAGGCAGGCGTTCACGCCTTGCGCCCCGCCTGCTTGCCACCCGTCGGCTTGCGCGCATTTGTCACTCCGCAGTCTCCTCGTCGTCGGGGAAGTCGGATATTACCTCGCTCTTGCACGGCACTACGCGCCAGTTGTCTATGTAGATTTCCTGCTTGCAGATAGAAGCCGTCACAGCTAAGCCGTCAAGCGTGAAATCGGTGTTGACGAAGCCCATGCCGAAGTTGGAATATGTGGCGGCGTTGCGGTCGGTCACTACCTCCGCGAACGTGGGGGCGTCGCCGTCGGCAACCTCTGCGGCGTACTTGCCGAACTCGCTGAACGGAATGGTTACCGTCATCCACTTGCCGCCGGTAGAGAACGGAACGGCCTTGCCGTCAACTATCCACGGGCAATAGAATGCGCACTGCTTGCTGTCTGCATCGTCGTCAGAGCCTATGCCGCCGAAGTTAAAGTTGTTCATCAGGCAAAGCTGTATGTGGCCGGTACCTACCCAAGAGTCAGGCACGTATATGTCGAACTGGAACGCTACGTCGGTAAGCAGAGTTGTGTCTGAAATAAACTCGTACATGCGGCTCCAGTCGTCCATTCCCGTAGCGTCGTCCTTGCCTGCCGTCCAGCATTCTGTGGCACGTGCCTTGCCGCCCGCTATGCCTCCGGCCTGCAAGAGGCGGTCAGGGATGAGCTTGAGCACCTTGTCACGGCCTGTACCGAGCGGGTCGTCAACAAGGTCTTCATCATTAATCATACTGCCGGTCTCGCTCCAGCCCCAGAAGCCTTGCGTGCCTGTGCCGTCAAAGTCGAGCACCATGCAGGTACGATTGTTGAAATACTCGGCCGTCTTTGCCGTACCGTTGGCGCATGTAACGGTAAGCGCGCCGTAGCCGCTGACACCACTCGGCATCACGAACGAAAACCATTCGCCCTCTTCATCCTCGGGAGCATTGGTGATGTCGGTGTCGGTTATCTGCGTGCCGTCGGGCAGCCTCACAAGGGTTGTTTCCTGAAGGTTCTCGCCATAGACGGTGACGGTCTCTCCGGGTTGCGGCAGCGTGTTGTCAACACGCGTTATGACGGGAGACGCAGCGCGGATGTCGAACTCATACACGTACTCCGTGCCGCTCTTGACGAAGCGGATGGTGTTACGCGCTTCCGGGTCGGCGTCAGTCACGGGCGTATCGGTACTTACTGACACAATCATGTTGGTATTGGTGACATACGCCGTGTTGAAATATGTCTCGTAGCCGTTGATATACAGCTTCTTCAGTCCGGCGAAGCCAGAACCTTCAATACGTATTGTCTGACCGAGACGGACGAAGTCCACGGGCCTGTCGGTCACCGTTGCGTCGGCGTCTTCAAGGTAAATCTGCGTCACGGTGATGGGCGAACTGCCTGAAGCCTCATCGTCATCGTCGCACGATGTGAAGCCGACAGCAACCACCGCGAGGCACAACATCCAAATATATCTTAATGTTTTCATGATGAATTTGTCGTTTTATGTTATTTATCCTTCGGTTTTTGGGCTATAAGGTTTTACGGTTATAAGGGCATTGCAACGTTTATTGAGCATACCGCACGACCGTAAAACCCACAGACCTTATGACCTCATTTAATTAATTAAACAGTTCTTCTTCTGACACTTCACGCTCGCCAAACTGGTAAGGCACGGTCTGCAGCTTGCCGTTACCGTCGGTCTGGAGGTAGTGGTTGCGGTTCTGGTCTGCGTCAGAGTAAGGCAGGCGCAGGCTTCTTTCTGTGGCAACACCAACACCGGGACCGGGGTTGGTCCAGTCTTCGTCAAGCTTGTACTTGTGAGTTTCAGCATCGTAATAAGACGCATTGCGGTCTTGGTTGTTGAGATAGTTGATGACTTCCTGCTGCTTGTAGTACGAGCGGCGGAGCAAGTCGTACCAATACTGTCCCTCGAAAGCCAACTCTACGCGGCGCTCATGGCGCAAGTCTTCGTATGTTATTGAGCTCTTTGTGGCAAGACCGGCGCGTGTACGCAACTTGTTGAAGTAGTAAAGCGCGGTCTGGTCACGGGTTGACTGGTCGTTGCCAAGTATCGCCTCGGCCAGGTTGAGGTAAACTTCTGCCAGACGGAGCATGTGCGTATTGATACCGCTCGACTGCTTGTAGCTTACGCCGTTGTCGTCTATTGTACCGACTACATACTTCCTTATGTTGGCACCTTGGCTTCCTGCATCTTCCGATTTACCATAAACATAACCACCGCCACGGGTGTTAAGCTCGGGATATTCCTCTCCATACCAAGCCACAGACTCATGCTTGCGCTTGTCGTAGTCCTCATATTCCTTAAACAAGTCCCAAGAGCAGTAAGTAGCTCCACCCCAGTTTGTACCGTCACAGACCATCGTTGACCATCCGAAATACGACGTAATGGTCTGGTTGCAACCCCAACCGATAGCGTCGGTAGAGCCTTGGTTCCACTGAAGCTGGAACATGTCTTCCTTGCAGTTGTTGTTTTCAATCTTGAACAAGTCGCCGTACTCATCCATCAAGTCAAAGCTTGACTCTTCCACTACTTTGAGAGCCGCCTTCTTTGCGAGGTCGAGATAATAGGTGTTACGCGTTCCGCGGTTGAAGTCGGTAGCGGCGTTCGTGCCGTCATACTGCCCGTCTGTGGTAAGTCCTGCCATCGAGAGATAGACGCGTGAGAGCATTCCGTAAGCACTGTACTTGTTCACACGCCCTGAGGCAGGCGACGTCTCAGGCAGATTGGCGGCAGCATATTCAAGGTCGCGGACGGCAAACTCCATTACGTCAATCTGCGGACTGGCAGGTATTACATAATTGTTTACCAAGTCGCTCGTATTGTTATAGATTATGGCGTCACCCCACAGCGAAGCGATATACCAGTAAGCCACACCGCGCATGAAGCGAGCCTCGGCCATGCCGCGCGTCTTCGCCTCTTCGCTTACATTAGATGTAGAGCGGGTTTTGATGTTGTTCAGCGCGTTGCTTGCCTGCGCAACGACAGAGTAAAGCGCTCCCCAAGCATCTTGCAGACCAGGACTTAGCGATGTCTCGTTGAAGTTGGTATAGGGATAGATGTAGTCAGAGTATTGCGCCGTTATGTTGTTGGCCCTTCCGTCGCCCATGCCGTAATAAGCCTTGTCATTAAAACTATGCCACACATAGTTGTAAAGCGGATACATTGCCTGGTCGATGGCCTCGTCGCTGTTGAAGAAGGTCTCGGCATTGGGGCTGGTAGTATTCTCCTGGTCGAGGAAATCTTCGGCGCATGAAGTAGTCAACAATCCGACAGCCAGGAGCGAACCGAATAAATATATCTTGGTTTTCATTGTTTTCTAAATATATGATGTTATCTTGATTTTTCCTTTGTCACGCTGCATTAGAACGAGATGTTGAGACCAAACGTATAGATACGCGGTGACGGGTAGCGGCCATAGTCAACGCCGGTCATAAGCGCATCGCCATACATTGCACCGACCTCGGGGTCATAACCGCTGTAATTGGTCCACGTATAAACGTTTTGCAAGTTCATGTACACCTTGACATTCTGCAACTTCAGCTTCGTAACGAGAGACTTCGGGAGCGTATAGCTCAACGAAATGTTCTGCAAACGGATGTACGAGCCGTCCTCTACGTAGCGGTCGCTGACGCGGTTGTTGGCGTTGGTAGTAGACGCGCTGAGACGCGGCAGGCGCGAGTTAGGATTGGTAACATACAGGTTACGGAAGTCGTCGTCAGGCAGGTTGGGGTCGATAACACCAAGTTTGGCATAGCCGGCGCATTCCTTCAGCAGGTTGCTGTTCACGCGGACGTCAGAAAGTTCACGCCCGGTAAGGTTGAGAATGTCGTTGCCATAGCTGCCGTTGAAGAAGATGGAGAGGTCAAATCCCTTCCAAGAGAAGGTGTTGCCGATACCGTAAGTGAAGTCGGGCTGCGGGTCGCCGATGAACGTGCAGTCCTGGTTGTTGATGACACCGTCGCCGTTGATGTCGGCAAAGATGTAGTCGCCAATCCATGTTCCGCTCTCACTGATGGTGCTGCCTTCGGGTATCGCCACAGGCTTAACCACTCCGTTGGCATCCTTGTAATAAAAGTCTTCAGCCTTGTTGAAACGTCCGATAACCTTATATCCGTACAATTGGCCGACGGGCTTGCCCTCGACGGTACGTGTTACGGTGAGGACATCGGAGCCGATTTGGAATGTCTTGTCGATTGACGCGCTCTCCGTGTCGAGTTTGATTACCTTGTTGCGGTTGAGCGAGAACGTGAAACTTGAACGCCACTGGAAGCCGCCCTTGTCAATGTTGACCGTGTTCAACGTCATCTCTACTCCCTGATTGCTCATCGAACCGACGTTGCCCCAAGGATTGGAGGCAGCTCCCTGTCCGTAAGAACCGATGTAGGCCGGCAACGGCAACTGCAAGAGCAAGTCGTCGGTCTTCTTGTAATACCAGTCGAATATGAACTCGATGCGGTTGCGGAAGAGGCTGAGGTCAAAACCAACGTTCCACGATGTCGTGGTCTCCCACTTCAAGTCAGGGTTGGGAGTATTGCCGTTGAGCACGCCGGTGCCCCATGGTGTACTCTTGGATGAGAGCATAGCCATGTAAGCCCAGTCTGAAACGTTCTGGTTACCGGTAGAACCCCAGCCGAGACGGAGCTTCAAGTTGCTGATAACGTTGCTTGTCTTAGCCATAAACTTCTCGTTTGACACGCGCCAAGCGAGTGCCGCCGACGGGAACCAACCCCAGCGGTTGCCCTTGGCAAAGCGCGAGCTACCGTCGCGGCGGAGCGTAGCCGTAACGAGATAGCGGTCGTCATAAGAATAGAACGCGCGCCCGAAGTAAGAGAAGATGGAGTTGTCGTTCTGCGTACCGTTACCCGTCGAGGCTGTAATGTCGCCCGCCGAAGGGTCGTGAGTACTGTTGGTGAGGAAGCCGGTAGCCGTGCTTACCTGGTTTTCCCAGTGCGACTGGCTCATTTCCTGACCCACCATTACATTGACAGCGTGCTTCTCCGCAAATGTGTTTTGGTATGTCAGGATGTTGCGCCATGACCAATATTTCGTATCGGTCTTTGTCCAACGGCCCGTGCGGGTATTGTTTTCCAGCTTGCCGAAGGTATAGTCCGGCTCGTAGTAATAAAATTTGTTAAGGTTGTAGTCGGCCGAAAGTTCGGTCTTGAACGTAAGACCTTTATATAATGTAGCCTCAAGACTGCCGTTTATGCGGAAGTTCATCTTCTTATTGTAGTTCTCGCGCATCTCGGCAAGAGCCACGGCATTGACAGGCATGTAGACATCATCCGGGCCGTCGAAAGAGCCGTCGGCGCTCCTTACCGCAACCGAAGGCTGCTGCTGCAAGGCGTTCATGATGATGTTGTTGTCGGCTCCTACCTCCTGCTTCGAGTCGGTAAGAGAGAAGCTAAGGCTGGCCTTAAGCCACTTCTTCACCTGCGCGTCGGTGTTGCCGCGCAGCGTAAGACGCTTGAAGCCGGAGCCGATGGCGATACCTTCCTGGTTGAGGTAGCCGGCGCTTATAGAATAGGTGGCCTTGTCGGAGCCGCCGGTTACGGAGATGTTGTGGCTCGTCATCAGCGCGCTGCGGAACAAGGCGTCCTGCCAGTCGGTACCGTTGCCGAGGGCGCCGGGGTTGACAAACGCGTCGCTCGCCTCCAGGATGTCCTGCTCCGAGCGTGCGTTGTGATGTATGGCGTACTCGCGCAGGTTCATCATGTCAAGTTTCTTGGCCATCTCCTGCCAGCCCACGTAGCCGTCGTATGTAATGGTAGCCTCGCCGGCCTTACCCCTGCGCGTGGTAATCATGATGACACCGTTGGCCGCGCGCGCACCATATATAGCGGTGGCGGAGGCGTCCTTGAGCACGTCCATCGACACGATGTCGCTCGGGTTGATGCTTGCCAAGGGGTTGTTACTTGACAGGGGGTCGTTCGTGTCGGTGCTCTGCGGCTCAACAACAACGCCGTCGATGACGAAAATCGGCTGGTTGGTTGAGTTGAGCGAGCTGATACCGCGGATGCGGATACTGGTGTTGGCACCCGGCGTACCTGAGTTAGCCTGGATTTGCACACCGGCGGCACGTCCCTGAAGCACCTGGTCGATGCTGGTTGGCACGGCGCGCTCGATTGACTCGGAGTTGACAGAGACAACCGAACCGGTGACGTCAGAGCGTTTCATCTGGCCGTAACCTACGACTACGACCTCGCTCAACGCCTGCGCGTCAGATACCATGGTAACGTCAACCTGCGTCCTGTTGCCAACGTTCACCTCTTTATTCTGGTATCCCAAATAAGTAAACGTAAGAGTGGCGTTTGGCTGCACCTTAATAGAATAGTTACCGTCAATGTCAGTAACGGCAACGGCCTTGGTGCCCTTTTCTCTTACAGTCGCTCCGATGATAGGCCCCTGGTCGTCAGTGACCTGCCCCTTTACGGTTATTGCCGACCCCTGCGCCATCGCCACCAACGGGAAGACGCTCATGAGTATAAGCAAACCGAGGGTTTTGCAAACTTTAATAGAGTGTTTCATGTTTTGGTTGTTTAATGTTATTTAAGGTAAAAAGTATTCACGGCCACAAAATTATGTTATTTAATCTTTTTATTAATTGCTATTTGTTTCATGCGCGTTTCAAAACGTCTCAAACGCCTGAAACATGCATTTTAATCGCAACATTTTGCATATAAAAACCTTTTCCGACACAAAATGAAACACCTTATGGACATTATCGGACGAGCAACAATATTGCGGGATAATGAAACATTATTGACAATCGTGGGCTGGGTGTAAAGTCTTAAAATCTTATTTTGAGGAAAGTTCGGTATAAGGCCACTCCTTCCTTGAAATGAAACAACCTATATGGCCTTGTATTTCAAACAGTCACCAGCCGACCGCTTGAAGTAGGAACATTACCACTCTTATACCAAACTCACGTAACATTAACACTCCCAGAATACCCGTGGCGAGAAAGAAACATACTTCCGGTCTGAAAAAACACGTTTTCCAGCGTCAAACGTAACGCATTGGCAGACAGAACATTACGTCAACCAATGCAACAAAATGAAACATACGGAAAGGCAAAAGGCCACCTTTTGCAGGCTGAAATACGGTCTTTCAGCCTCTAAAAGGCCGTCAACGGCAAGCCTTTCAACGGCCTACAAGCATTCAAAACCACACTATTTTGCAAACCGCACATGGCAAAATCACACCTTATATAATAATAAAGGCAAATGAGACGACAAAATTCCGCCTTGCGAGAAACGTAGTTTAAGAATTTCAAATGTCCTGATTTTTTACTTCGCCGGCGGTAGGGACTTTTGAAAATAAGTTAAAAAACAAGACAAAAGGCCGTGCACACACATCCATGTCCGAACTTTTTATTACCTTTGCAGCCGCAAAGACGGGCAAGTCTTGTACGGCCAGCTCCCTTCGAATCCTCCAGGGCGGGAACGCAGCAAAGGTAGTTGGTTGTAGCGGCGCGATGCAAGTAGCTTGCCCACCCCGCCTCTTTAGCTCAGTTGGCCAGAGCACGTGATTTGTAATCTCGGGGTCGTTGGTTCGAATCCGACAAGAGGCTCTCAACACAATTCATCATATTTCACGCGTGGGGACATGGCAAGTGTTTCCATTTTTTTGTGCCCGTCCGCAGGCAAGCCATCCCTTCTTTTTTCCTGTTTAGAACAACTATGACCGACATCCGGCAAGCTGTTTGTGCCCTTATTCATAATTTTGCAACAACCGTAGCCTGCCAGATAAAGAAATGAAACGGGGATGCACAAAAATCACCGGCAAATGTTTGAACATTGGAATAAAATGCCTAACTTTACCCAATAATACTTATCTACATGAAAAAGGGGTTGGTTTTATTGATGCTTTGCCTTTTACCGGCAATGCTATTCGGACAAGACAAAGGCACAATATCAACAGAGGGAACGGTCAAAGGCGAACAAATTTACGACATTGTAGAACAGTATCCAGAGTTCCCGGGCGGCTACAGCGCCTTGACAGAATGGATAGATGACAACCTGAAATATCCCGTAGAAGCCGCCATGGACGGCATAGAAGGACGTGTCATAGTGCAGTTCATTGTCCGTCCGACCGGCAAAGTCGTTGATGCAGAAGTCGTCCGCGGCATTGCCCCGTCATTAGACAAAGAAGCGTTGCGCCTGATTAACATAATGCCCAGCTGGATTCCGGGACGGCAAAAAGGCAAGGCCGTTAATGTAAGATACACATTGCCTATTACATTCAAGCTGTAACAGACCGGCAAGCGTAAAAGTTCCACACGGGGAAAAAAGGAGGAACCGGCAACCGATGGATTTGTTCTCAAAAGAAAAACGCAGCAAGATAATGGCCGCGATACACTCGAAGAACACGCGGCCGGAACTTATCGTGCGCCGGTTTCTGTTCGCCTGCGGCTTCAGGTACAGGCTGAACAGTCCGCGGCTGCCCGGCCATCCCGACCTGGTATTGCGCAAATACCGAACCTGCATATTCATAAACGGCTGCTTCTGGCACGGCCACGACTGCCCCACTTTCCACCTGCCGAAAAGCAACACCGCATTCTGGCAGGCAAAAATAGATCGTAACCGCACACGCGACAAGGAGGAACAGCGCGCCCTAGCACGCATGGGCTGGCACTGCATAACCGTGTGGGAATGCCAGCTTAAGCCGAAGGTACGCCAGCAGACGCTACAATCGCTCGCCTACACGCTGAACAAAATATATCTTGATGACCATGCCGTAAAGTACAAACTGCCTGAAGACGAGGCATGGGGCATGGCGGCGGAAGATTTAGAAAGGTAAAAGGGTAAAAAAGTAAAAAGGTAAAACAGCCGGGATGTTCTGTCTGATTTTTTTACCTTTTTACTTTTTTACCCTTTTACCTTTACCCTTACTCAAGGTCTACCACCGTTATTCCGGCTCCGCCGAACTGCACGTGTTCGTCGCGGAACGATACGACATTGGGCACTGTTGCGAGGTATTGGCGGATGAGCTGGCGCAGTATTCCCGAGCCGGTACCGTGCAGTATGCGCACGCGGTTCATGCCAACGAGGATGGCATCATCAATGAAATAAGTGACGGCGGTTATCGCCTCGTCGCCCCGCATGCCGCGCACGTCGAGGTCTTGCTTGAAGTTCAGCTTGCGGTTGTCTATCGTTTCGCGCGTCTCACGGCTGACGTTGACATACGCCTTCGGCTCCTCCGACTTGGGCTTCTCTGCCCTTTCGAGCCTGTCGGCACGCATCTTTGTGCGCATGTCGCCGAAGATTACCGTCGCCATCTTGCCGTCGACACTCTCTATCTTGCCAACGGTGGTAAGCCCCTTTATGCGCACCGTGTCGCCGGGAGACAATGAAGCATGGGCCTGACCGGCAGATTTTTCATTGCCTGTCGTTAACTTTTCATTGTCAATTTTCAATTTCTCATTCTCCCGGTCTTTCTTTCTCTTCTCGCGGCGAGCCTTCCGTTCCTGTATCTGTCGCATCTTCCGGGCTATCATCTCGTCGTTGGCTGCGGTGTCGATGTCCTTCATCCCGGCCTTGAAGGCTTCAAGTTCCTCGCGGATTTTCTTGGTTTCCGCCTTCTCGGCCTGGCTTTCGCGTATCTCCTTTATTGTCTTTTCTATGATGCGGTTGCTGCCTGCCAGCAGTTCTTCGGCCTGCTGTTTGGCCTTCGCCAATATCTCGCGGCGGCTCTGTTCAAGCTCTTTCACCTCGTTCTCGTAACGGGCTATAGCCTGTTCAAGGCTCTTTTCGCGCTGGTGAACGGCCTGCCGCTTGTTCTCCCAATAGCGTTTGTCGCGCACTATGTCCTGCAAGTACTTGTCGCTTTGTATATAGTCGCTGCCCACAATGTCGCTTGCATCCTTTATTACGGCCTCGGGCAAGCCTATTTTGCGTGCTATCTCGATGGCGAAAGAGCTGCCCGGATTACCGATGGAGAGCTGGAACAGCGGCTGCATCTGCTGACGGTCGTACAACATCGCGCCGTTCACCACGCCTTCGTGCGCGTCGGCAAAGTGCTTAAGGTTCTGGTAGTGGGTGGTTATTATGCCGTAAGCGCCCTTGGCGCAAAACTGCTTCAGCACGGCTTCGGCTATCGCTCCGCCTATCTGCGGCTCGGTGCCGGTGCCGAACTCGTCGACCAACAGCAACGTCGAGTCGTCGGCATGACGCATCATCTGCTTCATGTTCATCAGGTGGCTGGAGTACGTACTGAGGTCGTTCTCTATGCTCTGCTCGTCGCCGATGTCGATAAAGATATTGCGGAACACACCCGTGCGCGAGCGTTCGCCAATGGGAACGGACAGTCCGCACTGAAGCATGTACTGCAAAAGACCGGCCGTTTTCAGGCACACCGACTTTCCGCCGGCGTTAGGGCCCGAAATAATCAGTATGCGTTTCTGCTGCGTCAGCATGATGTCGAGCGGCACAACGGCCTTGCCCTGCTTCTCGAGCGAAAGGGCGAGCAACGGATGCGACGCCCTAATCCAGTCGATATGCGGAAAGGCCTCAACGTCAGGCTCAATACCTTTGATGAGCCGTGCCAGCTCGGCTTTGGCGCGCACAAGGTCGATTTTGGCGAGAAACTTATACGAGTCAAGTATCGGCGCAACGTAGGGACGCACCAACTTGGCGAACTCGGTGAGTATGCGTATGATTTCTCGGCGCTCTTAGATCGG